>Ga0207689_10000033_pt1 | contig 95815 bp, 103 predicted proteins | sample KBSMisM52_FD_184312 | JGI IMG/M metagenome (GOLD analysis project Ga0207689, IMG submission 184312) | Miscanthus rhizosphere microbial communities from Kellogg Biological Station, Michigan, USA - KBS Miscanthus M5-2 (SPAdes) (version 2) | ecosystem: Host-associated > Plants > Roots >...
CACAAAAACGGCGCTATGGCACATTTGAAAGCACGGCGGGCTCCAAAGCCGCTCAACGAGGAGACGCTGAATGAACTCGCGCTACGCTATGTCGAGCGGTTCGCGACGACGCGCGCGAAGCTCGGCGCCTATCTCGGACGGAAGTTGCGCGAGCGCGGGTGGGACGGTGCGAGGAGCGCCGATCCCGAGGCGATCGTCGAGCGCTTTGCCGAGCTCGGTTATGTCGATGACGCTAGCTACGCCCTCAGCAAATCGCGCAGCCTGACCGGCCGCGGCTATGGCAAGCAACGCGTGATCCAAGCGATGCGCGCGGCGGGCGTCGAGGAGAGCGACCGCGAAGCCGCGCGCGAGTTTGCCGATGAAGAAGCGGTCGGTGCGGCGCTCCGGTTTGCGGAGAAGCGGCGCCTCGGCCCCTACGCCATTCGTGAGCTGACGGACCCGAAGGAACGGCAGAAGGCGATCGCGGCAATGGTGCGCGCCGGGCACGGTTTCGAAGTGGCGCGGACGATCGTGTGCATGCCGCCTGAAGCGGACGTCGAAACGATTAACTTATGTGAACGTTTGCGTTTTAACTTTCGATAAAGTCGGTTTGCCGACACAACAGCCGGATGCTAATAGAAATTGTGCCGCGTTCTAAAACCAAGACCTCCGGGGGGGAGGCTGGGACCGACTTGACTTCGGAATCGCCAGCCCTGTCGCCCGAAATGGAAGCCGTCGCCGGCCGCGTTAAGTGGTTCGACGCGACGCGCGGATTCGGGTTCATCGTCAGCGATGACCTTGAAGGCGACATCCTGCTGCATTTCAGCGTCCTTCGCGAGCACGGCCGCCGAAGCGTTCCCGAAGGCACGACCATCGAATGCGTGCCGGTCCGCCTCGACCGCGGGCTCCAGGCGAAGAAGGTCCTGTCGATCGACCTGTCATCGGCCTTGCCCCAGCAGCCTCACTCGTCCATTCCCGCGGCCGAACGTGCCGACCGCAAGGCGCTCTCCGAAGACGCCGGCGAGTTCGAGCAGGTGGAGGTCAAATGGTTCAATCGGGTTCGGGGTTATGGGTTCGTCAATCGCATCGATGCGGAAGGCGAGGACGTCTTTGTCCACATGGAGACGGTCCGGCAGTCGCATCTCGGCGATCTTCAACCGGGGCAGCGGCTCGAAGCGCGCATCGCCTCGAGCGGCAAGGGCCTCACCGCAACCGAACTGCGCGTTTCCGGCGCTTCCGACTTCTAGTACTGGCGCTTGCCGCGGCGAGTTCGGCGGCGTGCAGCAGTGCGCGCGGACCGACCGCTGCCGAGGTTCAAGCCGGAGCACAGACGGGGTTGGAACGAGTGCCGCTGACCATCCATTCCACGAACGGAACCCACAAGTTCGACGTGGCTATCGCCGCGACCCCTGAGCAACAGGAAACGGGACTGATGTTCCGCAAGGCGCTGCAGCCGAACGAGGGCATGATCTTTCCCTACGATCCGCCGGCGACCGTGTCTTTCTGGATGAAGAACACGCTGATTCCGCTCGACATCATCTACATTCGCGCGAACGGGAGCATTGCCCGCATTACCAAAGCCAAGGAGCTGGATCTGACGCCGTTGCCGTCGGGCGAACCAATCGGCGCCGTACTCGAAATCCGTGGCGGGCGGTCAGCCGAGCTCGGAATTCGCGAAGGCGACAAGGTCGACTGGCGGCACTGACGGGTTGCGAAGCCCGGCCTGACGGGGCAGAGGCGCTGCATCATGGGATGGTTGGCTAACGCATTCACCTGGTGGAACGGTGCCTCGTGGGGCACCAGCATCGTCACCCGCCGCCACGGCCTGAAGGTCGGGCAGGACGATGCCGGTAACGTCTATTACCAGGACAAGAAGAACTCGGCGCGGCGCTGGGTGATCTACGCCGGTGCGAATGACGGCAGCGGCGTTCCGCCGGGGTGGCAATCGTGGCTGCGCGGAACGATCGATGAGCTGCCGGACGAGGCGTTGCCCCCGGTCCGCAAGTTCCAGACGCCACCGACCGTCAATCTGACGGGGACAATGGCGGCATTCCGCCCGGACGGAGCGCTTGGCTCGGGCAAGATCCGGCCTGCCTCGACCGGCGACTACGAGCCTTGGATTCCCGAATAAGCGTGAACCGAGCCGCTATCCCGCTCCTGATCGCCCTCGCCCTTGTTGCTGGATGCGGCAAGGGAACCGAGGAAAATGCGTCCAAGCCGGTCATCACCAATTCGACCGTGCCGCTGAGCCCCAACGCGCCCGGCGTAACGCCGATGGGCCAGCGGGTTGCGGTGCTCGGCATCCTCAACAAGCGGAATGGCATCGTCCAGGACGTGACGCTCCACCCCGGGCAGTCGGTCCGCTGGAAGGATGTGATCGTCCGACTTCGGGCGTGCGAAGCGACGGCGCCGTGGGAAGACGAGAAGCTGACCGGAGCATTCGTCCAGGTCGACGTCCAGCAACCGGACCGCCGCTGGCTGCGGGTCTTTTCGGGTTGGCTCTACAAGGAATCGCCGTCGCTGAACGTGGTCGAGAATGCGGTTTACGACGTGACCCCCAAGAGCTGCGAGATGACCTTCCCCGCCGGGCCGTCGGCCCCGGCTGCTCCGGTCAGCTCGAGCAACCTGTCGAGCGCGAAGAAGTCTGGCGGGCCAGCGGGCGGGACGGTCGACGCGACGGATGCGACAGCGCCCCCGCCAGCCGCCGAAACGCCGCCGCCGAGCGCCGCCGTCAACAACGCGACATAGGTCTCGCGAGGGATGTTCACTGCGCCAAGCGAGGCCAGATGCTCGGTCATGAACTGGCAGTCCAATAAAGCGAAATTGCCGGCCTTGAGGCGTGCTACCAGCCAGGCGAGCGCGACTTTCGATGCGTCGGTCGCGCGGCTGAACATGCTTTCCCCGAAGAAAGCGCGGCCGAGCTTGACGCCATAGAGGCCGCCGACCAGCCGTTCGCCGCTCCAGACCTCGATCGAGTGGGCGTGGCCCGAGCCGTGCAATGAAATCATCGCATGCTCGAGCTCATCGTTGATCCAGGTCTCCTCGCGGTCGGCGCAAGCGGCGATGACTCCGGCGAAATCCCGGTCGCGGGTCACGCTGAACACGTCCGACCGGATCGTGCGCTTCAGCGAGCGGGAGAGGTGAAACCCGTCGAGCGGGATGATCGCCCGGGTCCGCGGCTCGACCCAGTAAAGCTCATTGGCGTCGCGCCCGTCGGCCATTGGAAAGATGCCCGATGCATATCCCTGAAGGAGCAGCCGCGGATCGAGGTGACTCATGGGTGGGAGATTACAGGATCTCCCGCACCGTGTCCTGTGGCCGGCAGAGGCGCACGCCCTTGGGAGTTTCCACGATCGGACGCTCGATGAGGATCGGATGCTCGACCATCGCGTCGAGCACCTCGTCGTCGGTGACGTCGGCCCGGTTCAGGTTCAGCTTGGCGGCGAGCGGCTCCTTTGTCCGCAGGCCCTCGCGCGGGCTGATGCCGGCGCGTTCGTACAGCCGCGCCAGCTCGTCGCGGGCTGGCGGGGTTTTCAGATATTCATGGACCCACACGTCGGCGCCCGAGTCGCGCAGGATATCGAGCGTCTTTCGGGACGTTCCGCACATCGGATTGTGATAAATTGTTGCTTTCATTGCTGCTTCTTTTCCAACTGCTGATTCAACCAGTTAAATCAATGTTTAACCCGCTCGCGCCGGTTTTGATGAAAACCTTTGTCGCGGTTGCGGAACGATGACGCTAAATCGTCGTTCCTGCGTCCGTGGCATGCTCTGTCATTAGGGGTCGTAAATCCGGGAGCATGATCCTCTGAGATCAATAGAACGGGAGAAAGACGATGCGTAAATCATTCCTCGTAGTTGCGCTGGCAAGCACCGTGACGCTTGGCGCGTGTGCAGCGAACCGGACCAATGGCGACATCGCGCAGGGCGCGGCTGTTGGCGCGGTCGGTGGCGCGGCTGTTGGCGCGGTTGTTCCGGGCATCAGCACGATTGAAGGTGCGGCTGTTGGCGCAGCGATCGGCGGTCTCGCCGGCGCGGTGTGGGCCGACAACAACAATGACGGCTATGTCGACGGCTATGTCCAGAACGGCCAATATTATGCGGGCACCCCGTCGGGCTATGATCCGACTCTGCATCGCGTAGCCACGGGCGCCCTCGGCGGCGCAGCTCTCGGCGCAGTTGCTGGTGCTGTGATCCCCGGCGTCAGTGTCCTCGAAGGCGCGGTGATTGGCGCTGCTGTCGGCGGTCTCGCCGGCGCGGTCTGGGCCGACCGTGACAACGACGGGCGGGTGGACGGATACGTCTACAACGGCCAATACTACACGGGTGCTCCGTCCGCTGCTCCCGCTCCGATGGCTCCGCCGCCGACCCGTAGCGGCGAGCGCGGCTAATTCTATCGGACAATCCGTGATCAGTTTGCGTAACTCGTGCACCGGCCGACGGCCGGTGCACTTTTTTAAGAAGAGTGCCGGCGTCGCGATGAGCCTTTTGCTTGCCGCGGCGCCCGTGCTGTCGGCGTCGGCCGCTGCAGCTCCTGCTACTGCGGCGGGCATGAGCGTGGGCGATTTTTACACCGCCCGCCATGGCCAGCCTTTGTGGTTCTCGCCGACCTCCGGATACGCCGCGCAGGCGTTCGTCGAGCTACTCAAGAACGCAAAGAGCGACGGCCTCGATCCGGAAAGCTATGGCCTCGGCGCGCTGCAAAAGGCGCTGGCGGATTCGGCCAGCGGCAAGCGCAAGGACATCGGCCGCGCCGACGCGATGTTCAGCCAGGCGTTCGCGGCATACGTCAGCGACTTGAGGCAGCAGCCCGACATCGGCATCATCTATGTCGACCAGCAGCTGAAGCCCGGAATGCCGCTGCCGCGGGGCATCCTCGAAAAGGCGGCGGTGGCGCCGTCGCTGGAGACCTACGTCCGGTCGATGGGCTGGATGAACCCGCTCTACGGCCAGCTGCGCCAGGCGATCGTCGACCAGCATTATGCCGGCGACCATGAGCGCGATCTGCTCGAACTCAACCTAGAGCGCGCCCGCGCGCTTCCGACCGGCAAGGGCCGCTTTGTCGTCGTCAACGCTGCCGAACAGCGGCTTTACATGTGGGAAGATGGCAAGCCCGTCGATTCAATGGTCGTTGTTGTCGGCAAGCCGAAGAACCCGACGCCTTTGATGGCGGCCTACATCCGCTTCGCCAGCCTCAACCCTTACTGGTACGTGCCGCCCGACCTTGCGACCGAGCGCATCGCGCCGAAGGTGCTGAAGCAGGGCATGCGCTACCTCAATGAGCTTGGCTACGAGGTCATGTCGGACTGGACCAAGGACGCGGCAATCATCGATCCGAAGACGATCGACTGGAAGGGGGTCGCCAACGGCACCGTCGACGTGCTGATCCGGCAGAAGCCGGGACCGCACAATTCGATGGGGCGAATAAAGTTCATGTTCCCCAACGAGCAGGGCGTGTACCTGCACGACAATCCGGAACGCGAGCTCTTCACCGAGGCTTCGCGGCTGTACAGCGGCGGCTGCGTCCGGCTCGAGGATGCGTGGCGGCTGAGCAGCTGGCTGTTCCACCGCGAGCTGACCTGGGAAGGGGCGGGGACCGAGGAGCCGGTGCCTCTCGACCCGCCGGTGCCGGTCTACATCACCTACCTGACCGCGATGCCGAACGGGTCGTCGATCGCTTTCTTTGACGACGTCTACGGACGCGACAAGGCGCGGCTGGCGGAACTGGGCAAAGGCGGGACGATTACGGCGGCGGCCAAGTAAAGCGCGCTACAGCTGCCAGGTCGCGACGTACTGCAGCGAATAGGGGATGGGCCTGCCCTGATCGTCCAGCGCGGGCCTGAAGCGTAGCCGTTGCTGGATGAGGGGGCAGAGGCCGGCGTCGACGCGGGAATCACCGCTTGAGCGGACGACGCGGCAATTGCTGACCGAACCGTTGGTTTCGACGCGTAATGAGACCATTGCTCGTCCTGCGGGCAGGCTTCCCGCGATTGCGCGATAGTCGCCGCGGGTGAGGTTGCGGATCAGGCGGGCGGGCGTGAACCGGGAATAATCGGCGCCGCCTCCACCGGGACCATTGCCCGAGCCGCCCGCACCGGTGCCGTTACCGGCCGTTCCGGCCCCGGAGGTCGAGGCGTTGCCGGTACCGGCGACCTTCGCCGCTGGGATAGGCGATGGAATTGGCAGCTTCGCTTGCGGCGCCACGACCGGGCTGGCTTCCGCTTTCTTCGCCGGAGCGCCTTGGGGCTTCTTGGCGGCTGAGGGCTTCTGCGCGGGTGGCGGCGGCGGGGGAGGCAGTGGCGGAGGGACTTCGATGTTGAATGTCTTCAGCGTTTCAATCGCGTGGGCAACGAGCTTGCCATTGAGGCCGGTCAGGATGACCACCGCGAGCGCCACGTGCACCGCGACGACGGCGACAATCGCCTTGGCCTGGTCGGGCCGGTCGGAGGTCCCAAGATAGCTGGACATCAGCGCGTCCTCACAAGGAGAAACGCGCAAAACGGCCGATGTTTGCCTCAAATCAGCCGGGCTCGTTCTTGCTCCTCTCAAGCCACTGCTCGAGCCATTTGATGGTGTAGTCGCCGGCGAGGAATTCGGAATCGCGGACCAGCTTCTGGTGAAGCGGGACGGTAGTCTTCATCCCCTCGACGACGAATTCCTCGAGCGCGCGCTTCAGGCGGCGGATGCAGCTTTCGCGGTTGGAGCCGTAAACGATCAGCTTGGCGATCATGCTGTCATAATAAGGCGGGACCTTATAGCCGGTATAGAGACCACTATCGACGCGGACGTGCATGCCGCCGGGGGCGACATAGGCCTTCACCGTGCCGGGTGACGGCGCAAAGGTCTCGGGGTCTTCGGCGTTGATGCGGCATTCGATGGCGTGACCGTGAAGATGGACCTGCTCCTGCGTGCAGGACAGGCCTTCACCCATGGCGACGCGGATCTGCTCGCGGACGAGGTCGATGCCGCTGATCATCTCGGTCACCGGATGCTCGACCTGGAGCCGGGTGTTCATCTCGATGAAGTAGAATTCGTTATTTTCGAACAGGAACTCGATCGTGCCGGCGCCGCGATAGCCCATCTCGGCCATGGCATTGGCGACGAGGCTGCCCATGCGGTGGCGCTGCTTGGGCGTGATGATTGGTGAGGGCGCTTCTTCCAGCACCTTCTGGTGGCGGCGCTGAAGCGAGCAATCGCGCTCGCCGAGGTGGATCGCCTTGCCGTTGCCGTCGCCGAACACCTGGAACTCGATGTGGCGCGGGTCGGCGAGATATTTCTCCATGTAGACGGTGTCGTCGCCGAATGCGGAGCGAGCCTCGGAGGCCGCTTGGCTCATCAGGCTTTCGAGCTGGTCTTCTTCCGGCACGACCTTCATGCCGCGCCCGCCGCCGCCTGACGCGGCCTTGATCAGGACCGGATAGCCGATCTCCGCCGCAAGCTCCTTGGCTTGGGCGACGCTGGTGATCGGCCCGTCGGAACCGGGAACCAGCGGAAGGCCAAGCTTCGCGGCGGTGCGCTTAGCCTCGATCTTGTCGCCCATCGTCCGGATGTGCTCGGGCTTGGGGCCGACCCAGATGATGTTGTGGAGCTCGACGATCTCGGCGAACTGCGCGTTCTCCGAGAGGAAGCCATAGCCGGGGTGGATGGCGTCGGCGTGGACGATCTCGGCGGCCGAGATGATGTTCGGGATATTGAGGTAGGATTCGGTCGCTGGCGGCGGGCCGATGCAGACCGTTTCGTCGGCGAGCCGGACGTGCATTGCGTCGGCGTCGGCGGTCGAGTGAACGGCGACTGTCTTGATGCCCATTTCGTGACAGGCACGGTGGATGCGGAGTGCGATTTCGCCGCGGTTGGCGATCAGCAGCTTCTGGATTGGCATGCTCGCGGCGGCCTTAGCCGATGACGACCAGGGGCTGGTCGAACTCGACTGGCTGGCCGTCGGACACGAGAATTTGCTTCACGACCCCGCCGTTGGGTGCGGTGATCGGGTTCATTACCTTCATCGCCTCGATGATCATCAAGGTGTCGCCGACTTTGACGGCGTTGCCGACCGACACGAACGGGTCTGCTCCCGGCTCGGCCGAGAGGTAAGCGGTACCGACCATCGGCGACTTCACGGCATCCGCCGGAACCTGCTCGGCGGCAGGGGCTGCTGCAGCGGGCGCAGCCGCAGCGGGCGCCGGAGCAGCTGCTGGAGCCGCCATCGCGAAAGCCGGAGCCGCGAGCGGCGCGCCGTGGCGCGCGACGCGGATCTTGCGATCACCGTCCTCGACTTCGATTTCGGTCAACTCGTTCGCACTGAGAAGCTCGGCGAGTTCCTGGACGAGCGCAGCGTCGATCCGCATTGCGCTATCACCGAGGCTGGCGCCCTTCTTCTGATCGGCCATGGTCTTCCTTGAATTCGTGGCAGGCGCGCCCGAACGGGTTTGCGCTTGCGGGGCGGCCCTCCTATCTCGCTCGACCGTGAGCGACAACCCAACTTTGGTTATTCAGGTTAACGGTGAGCGGAGGCGAGTGACCGGCGGACTCAGCATCGCAGCGATGCTCGGTGAGCTGGGTCTCGACCCGAAGAAGGTCGCGGTTGAGCGCAATCTCGAGATCGTCCCTCGCGCAACTTTGGGCGAGGTCGCCGTCGCTGACGGCGATGCGTTCGAGATCGTGCATTTTGTTGGAGGAGGCTGAGTTGAACGCCCCGCAATCGGTTTCGCCAGACAGCTGGACCGTCGCCGGACGTACCTTCACGTCGCGGCTGATCGTCGGCACCGGCAAGTACAAAAGCCTCGAGGAGAACGCCGCCGCCGTCGAAGCGTCGGGGGCGGAGATCGTCACGGTCGCAGTGCGGCGGGTCAACATTTCCGACCCAAGCCAGCCGATGCTGACCGACTTCATCGACCCCAAGAAGATTACCTATCTTCCGAACACGGCGGGCTGCTTCGCCGCGGATGACGCGATCCGGACGCTTCGGCTGGCGCGCGAGGCGGGCGGCTGGAACCTTGTGAAACTGGAAGTGCTGGGCGAGGCGAAGACACTCTACCCCGACATGCGCGAGACTTTGAAGGCGACCGAGGTCCTGGTGAAGGAGGGTTTCGAGCCGATGGTCTATTGTGTCGACGATCCCATCGCCGCGAAGCAGCTCGAGGAAGCGGGAGCGGTCGCAATCATGCCCTTGGGTGCGCCGATCGGCTCGGGCCTCGGCATCCAGAACCGCGTGACGATCCGCCTGATCGTCGAAGGCGCCGGCGTTCCGGTGCTGGTCGATGCCGGCGTCGGGACAGCGTCGGATGCCGCGCAGGCCATGGAGCTTGGCTGCGACGGCGTGCTGATGAATACGGCGATTGCCGAGGCCAAGGATCCGGTTCTGATGGCGCGGGCGATGAAAGCCGCGGTCGAGTCCGGACGTCTGGCCTACCTCGCCGGGCGGATGCAGAAGCGCCGCTACGCCGATCCCAGCAGTCCGCTCGCGGGGCTTATTTAGTCGCCGTCACGATATGCGCCGACATCGGTGCTTCGAAGCCGTTCGGACCCTCGAACTCCTGAGCATCCTGCCTGACGCGCTCATAAACCTCTTCAAGCGCTCCCTCGCCATAATCGGCTAGCTCGACGCCCATTGGCGAGCCGTAGACATAGCCGCGAACGCCTTCTTCGGCTGAAGGCGCGCGGCTGGTCAGCTTGACGGTTTCGATATCGATCGCGGTGAAACCGCCGTCGCGAAGGTCGCGCTGGATCCATTCCGGCTCGTGATAGCTGAACGGTCCCCGCTCCATGAATTTGGGCGGATTTTCCGGATAGATGTCGTGCAGGGTCCGGTTCGCGATGTCGCTAAGCCCGTTGCGATCGATGCGATCCCAAACGGCGAACAGATAGGTGCCGCTGTCTCTTAGCACCCGCCGTGCCTCGGCGGCGCCCTGGACTTTGTCAGGGAAGAACATGGCCCCGAACTGACAAACCACGAGGTCGAACTCGCCGTCGCCGAAGGGTAAATCGAGCGCGTCCGCTTGCCGGAACGTAACGTTGTTTGAAATGACTCGCGTCGCTGCGACATCGAGCATCGGCTGATTGAGGTCGGTGGCGATGATCTCCGCTCCGGGAAGCGCCTCGGCGAGCGCAGCGGTGACGACGCCTGTCCCCGCGGCCGTCTCCAGGATGCGGCGGGGCTTTAGCGCCTTGGCTCGCGCGGCCAGCTCCTCCGCGTAGGGGCGGAAGAGCAGCGGCACCATGTAGCGCTCGTAATTGGACGGAACGTTGCCTGAGAACCGCAGCTTTACGTCTTCCACCGGAACGGGCTCCTTCGCTTGCGGGTTTCACCCGTGAGGTGGGACAATGGCATCGACCATGACAGACTTCACCCGCGAGCGCGAGGCGATGGTCGAGCGGCAGCTCAAGCGCCGCGGAATCACCGAGCCAGCGATCCTCGACGCGTTCCTCGCTGTTCCGCGCGAGGAGTTCGTTGCCGAACAGCATGCACATCTCGCCTATGGCGATCACCCCCTGCCGATCGAGGCCGAGCAGACGATCAGCCAGCCATACATCGTCGCCCTGATGATCCAGGCCGCGGCGGTCGGACCGGACGACGTAGTGCTCGAGATCGGTGCAGGCTCGGGATATGCCGCGGCGGTCATCAGCCGCATTGCCGACAGGGTCATCGCCATCGAACGGCAGCATCGGCTGGTCGAGGTCGCGAGCGAGCGGGTGCGCCGGCTTGGCTACGACAATGTCGAGATCGTCGAAGGCGACGGCACGCGGGGCTGCGCGGAGAAGGCGCCTTTCAACGCCATCCTGGCCGCGGCCAGCGGGAGCCATGTTCCCGAACCATTGCTCAGCCAGCTCGCGTCGGGCGGGCGGCTGGTGATGCCGCTCGGTAATCCCGGCGGCATCCAGGAACTCGTGAAAGTCACCAAGGATGAGGATGGGCTGCTTCGGCAGGAGAGCCTTGGCGGGGTGCGCTTCGTGCCGCTGATCGGCGCAGAAGGATGGCAAGCATGAGCGACGACGAACAAGCCATACGCCAGCTCGTCCAGGACTGGATGGATTTTACCCGGCGCGGCGAGTTTGATCGCGTGCTCAACCTGATGACGGATGACGCGCTCTTTCTGACGCCGGGGCAGAAGCCATTCGGCAAGATCGAATTTGGTGAGCATTCCGAAAGCAGTCGCGGGGTCCGGATCGAAGGAAGCAACGAAATCCAGGAGCTGTACGTCAGCGGAAAGTGGGCGTGGATGCGGTCGGCCATCACGATCACCGCAACTCCTCCCGAAGGCGAGCCGGTGCGGCGGTCGGGCTATACGCTCACGGTGCTCCGGAAGGGTGACGACGGGCACTGGCGACTGTTTCGCGACGCGAACCTGATGTCGTGATTCCTCCGCATCGGATATTAATCTGGATGAAGAAATCTGGCCCATTCGTCGTATAAGAGTCAGTACGACTCTACGGCTGAGGTAATGTGATGCCGAACCGGCGGCGTAAGGAGAAAGGAAGCTTCGGCGGCTCGTTCGACGAGCTGATCAAGGTGTTCCCCGACGAGCCAGCGAAGGACGAAACCGCGATCGAGTCCGATCAGTCCGATGACAGTGACGATCGGCACATCAACGACAAATTGTTCGAAGCCGCCTGGCGTAAGAGTCGCGAGGGCAAAAAGCCTAGCAGCCGCCCATAGAATAAGCCGGGAGAGCCTGAGCTCACCCGGCCGTTCCCTGCGAGTCTGGTCGTGTTGCTAGTGTTGGCCGCCCTTGCGGCCGGCTTCCGCAGCGCGCTGCGGGTCGTTCTTGAAATTGCCGCCGCTGGCCGAGCCGCCCTTGCTGGCTATCTGGCGCTGCTTGCGGTCGCTCATTCCTGCAAATCCGCGTCCTTTGTTCGGCATGATATGCTCTCCTCAAATCACGGATGGGATCGACCGAAACGCATCGACCCGATCCGCGTGACCCCAAACGGTTCGCGTCTTCGTTGGTTGAGGAATCCGCCTTCCGGTGGCCACGGCCTGCCGTTACGGGCATTCATAAGTATCGGTTATTCCTCGCTGATTCCGTTAGGCGGCGAACCGTTACCTTAAGCTTTCGCCTTCTCGCGAAGCTTGGCGATGGTCGTCGCGTTGCTGATCTGCTCGACATCGGTCTTGCAGTGGAGAAGGCGGATGCCCTTGCGCTTCATCGCTTCGTCGAGCGCGGGCGCGAAGGCGTCGGTGGCATCGACCGTCTCGGCCCAGCCGCCAAACGCGCGGGCGAGGGCGGCGAAGTCGGGATTACTCAGCGCGGTCGCTGAAATCCGCTCGGGATATTCGCGCTCCTGGTGCATCCGGATTGTCCCGTACGCCGAATTGTCGACGATGATGACAAGCAGGTCGGCGCCATATTGCGCAGCGGTCGCGAGCTCTTGTCCGTTCATCAGAAAGTCGCCGTCGCCCGCTACGCAGACCACCGGCCGATCCTTGAAGCGGATAGCGGCGGCAACCGCGGCGGGAAGGCCGTAGCCCATCGTCCCGCTGGTCGGCGCGAGCTGGGTCGGCGTCGGGCCATAGCGCCAATAACGGTGCCACCAGCCTGAGAAATTGCCGGCGCCGTTGCAGACAATGGTGTTCTCAGGGAGCTTGTCGCGCATCGTGGCGACGCACGGGCCGAGATCGAGCTTTACGCCGTCGCGCGGCTTCGGCTCGCTCCAATCGAGCCATTCCTGGTGCGACTCTTCGCCGGCACTGAAGCGAACGAGGTCGGGATCGATCCACTCGTCGACCATTTCTGCGAATTCGCCCATGTCGGCGCAGATCGGCAGGTCGGCGTGATAGACATGGCCGAGCTCGTTGGGGTCGGGGTAGACGTGAACCAGGGTCTGACCTGGATGGTCGGGCGTGATGAGGGTGTAGCCGTCGGTCGTCGCCTCGCCGAGGCGCGGGCCGACGGCGAGGATCAAATCGGCGTCGCGGATGCGCTGTTGAAGTTTCGGGTTGGGGCCGTAGCCGAGCTGACCGGCGTAGACCTGGCAGGTGTTGCAGATCGCGTCCTGGCGCCGGAACGCGGCGGCGACGGGGATGCCGTAGCGGAAGGCGAAGTTTGCGAAATGGTGCGACGCGCGCGGGCTCCAGTCGGCGCCGCCGACGATCGCGATTGGGTTGGTCGCGTCCTTCAATAGTTCGAACATCGCCTGAACTGCGCCGGGATCGGGCTGCTCGGCGACCGGCGGAACGCGCGGGCGGTCGAGCGCTTCGACTTCGTCGCGAAGCATGTCCTCGGGCAAAGCGAGCACCACCGGGCCGGGCCGGCCGGCAGTCGCGACGCGGTAGGCGCGGGCGACATATTCGGGGATCCGGCGGGCGTCCTCGATCCGCGCCGCCCATTTGGCGATCGGTCCGAAGAAGGCGGGGAAGTCGATTTCCTGGAATCCTTCGCGGTCGCGGTCGCCGCGCGCGACGTCGCCGATGAAGAGGATCATCGGCGTCGAATCCTGGAAAGCGACATGGACGCCGGCAGTGGCGTTGGTCGCTCCGGGCCCGCGGGTGACGAAGGCGATGCCCGGGCGACCAGTCATCTTGCCGTCGGAGTCGGCCATGTACGCGACTCCGCCCTCTTGCCGGCAGACGATCGTCTCGATTTCCGGCGTGTCGTGGAGCGCGTCGAGCACGGCGAGGAAGCTCTCGCCCGGAACGGTGAAAATGCGGTCGCAGCCCTGGATACTGAGCTGGTCGACGAGGATGCGGCCCCCGGTGCGTGTCGTCATGGCCGCGCGTTAGCGGCGGCGGTGGCCAACGTCCAATTCTGCGGGTGGCATCGGGACGGGTGGCGGCGCGGGTTCAAACCGTTTAGGCGGCCGCCATGTACATCGTCACGATCATCTATCCGAAGACCGCCGACACGACTTTCGACTTCGGCTATTTCCGTCACACGCACCTTCCCGCCGCGGGCAATGCGTTCGGCCCATTCGGCCTCGGCTACGCCAGTGTCTTTCGTGGGCAGGAGAGTCTGGACGGGGGCGATCCCGCTTATTTCGCGATCTGGACGCTTAGCTTCGCCAGTGAGGAAGGCGCGAGGAACGCGATGAAGTCCGATGCGGGGCGCGAAGTGCTCGCCGACGCCGCGAACTTCACGAACGTGACGCCGGTGATGCAGTTCAATACGTCGGTGGCGTAGTTCTCGGGAGCTTAAGCCTGATGGATCGCCTTCACGACCTGGTAGCTCTCGAGGCCTTCCTTGCCGCCTTCGGAGCCGAAGCCTGAATCCTTGACCCCGCCGAACGGCGTGTCGGCGCCGCTGATGGCGAAGGTGTTGATCCCGACCATGCCACTTTCGACAAGGTCGCCGATCAGGTTCGCGCGGCGGCCGTTCTCGGTAAAGGCGAAGGCCGCGAGGCCGTAGGGCAGGCGGTTGGCCTGCTCGATCACTTCCTCGAACGTGTCGAACGGACGGCTGACGGCGACCGGGCCGAACGGCTCGTCATTCATGATGTTCGCTTCGTTCGGGACATCGGCGAGCAATGTCGGCTGGAAAAAGAAACCGCCGTCGCCGCGTTCGCCGCCAGCCATGATGCGCGCGCCCTTGGCCTTGGCGTCCTGCACCAACGCGTCGATCGCGTCGGGGCGGCGGCTGTTGGCGAGCGGGCCCATTCTCGTGTCGGCTTCGAGGCCGTTGCCGACCTTCACCTTCTGAGTGCGCTCGGCGAAGCCCTTGATGAAGGCGTCGTAAATGCCGCTCTGGACATAGAAGCGGGTCGGCGAAACGCAAACCTGGCCGGCATTCCGGAATTTCTGGGGCACGACCATGTCGAGCGTCTTTTCGAGATCGCAATCGTCGAAGATCAGGACCGGCGCGTGGCCGCCGAGCTCCATCGTCACGCGAGTCATGCTGTCGGCGCAGAGGCGCATGAGGTGCTTGCCGACGTTGGTCGAGCCGGTGAAGCTAACCTTGCGGATGACGCGGCTGGCGATGAGCATCTCGCTAACGAGCCCGCTGTCGCCATGGACGAGCTGCGCGACGCCATTCGGTATGCCCGCATCGGCAAGAGCGCGGAACATCTCAGTTCCGACGCCCGGAGTTTCGTGCGGCGGGCGAGAGATGACGGTGCAGCCGGTGGCGAGGGCTGCGCTAACCTTCTTGGCCAGGAGGTAGAGCGGGAAGTTCCACGGCGTGAAGGTGGCAACCGGGCCGACCGGCTGGCGAATGACGCGCGAAACCTGGCCGGCGGGGCGGACCAGCGTCCGGCCGTAATCGCGCTTGGCGTCCTCGGCATACCAGTCGAACAATTGTGCGGACGCAAGAGTTTCCAGCTTGGCTTCGTTGAGCGGCTTGCCCTGCTCCTGGGTCATGGTAGCGGCAATATGGTCGGCGCGTTCGCGGATCAGGGCCGCGGCCTTGTGGAGGATCGCGCCGCGCTTCTCGACATCCATCGCTCGCCATTCCGGCCAGGCACGTTCGGAGGCGGCGAGCGCCTCTTCGAGGTCGGCCTTGGTCGCGTAAGGAACCGCGGCGACGGGCTTGGCGTCGACCGGGTTGATGACGTCGTGGCTGTCGCGGCCTTCGCCCGATTTCCAAACGCCGTCGATGAAGAGCTGGAGTGAGGTTTCGTATCCCATGCGCGGGCAGATAGGCGCACGCGCAACTGCCGCCAAGTGTCGGCTAGACTTCGTAACCGAAACGCTGGGCCCAGGGGGCGAGGATCGGGAGTACCGGCTTCATCTGCTTGCGGTACTTTTCCCAGCGCCCGATCGAGCGATCGTAGAGTGGCTCGGCGACCTGGGCGTAGCTCGGCGTATTGATGAAGCCGCGATCCTGCGCGGTTGTCGGGTTGTCGAGGATCGCGTCGGTCCACTGGAGGCCCATGAACGCGGCGAGCGCGCGCATCTCGGGTTCGGCATCCTCGACCAGGCGTTCGTAGCGGACGCGCTGGACGATCATCGGCAGGATAGTCCGGCACTGCCCCCAGAAGCGAAACATCTGGTCGTAGAGCTGGGCCGTGCCTTCGAGCGTCGTAAAGTTCACAAGGCCGCCGATCGGCTCGAACCGGGTGACAAAGCAGCTGAGGACGACGTCGCACGGATGGCGGAGCACGAACAGGAACTTCGCAGCGGGAAACAGCCGGTGGATCAGCGGCGCCTCGACCATCGCGAAGGGCTGCTTGTCGATGAGGATCCGATTGCCAAGGTCCGGGACATATTGCGCGGCCTGGGCGAAGTAGAGATTGCGGAGGGTGTCGAGCTCGCTCTCGTCAAGCTCAGCAATGCGCTCGTAGCCGCCGATGCTGCGTGCCACCGAATCGAGCATCGGCTTTTCCTCGGTCACGCAGACGTCCGGGTGACCCATGAGTAAGGTATCGAGCAGAGTCGTTCCAGAGCGCGGGAAGCCGACGAGGAAGATCGGCTGCGGCTGGTCGGTGCGGTAGCTCGCGCGCTGCCAGGTTCGGACCCAGCGGCGGGTGGCAAGCTTCACTCGCTTGGCGAGCATATTGCGATAGGCATCGGCCCGCGCCGTCGCGACTTCGGGTGCGATGCCGAGGTCGCTGTTCATCTCGACAAAGGCTTCAAACGCGGTTGCCGCATCGCCCGTGCGATCGCTGATCTGGCCGATGAGCTGGGCGCGCGAGCCGGGGTCGGAGACTTCGGGAGACGAACGCGCGAGTTCCAGCGCTCTGGGCAGGTCGCCTTCGCGGAACGCGAGGCGCGCCTGGAGAAGCGGCAGTTCGACCAGGTCCGGGTCGAGCTTTTCAATCTTCGTGAGAGTGTCGCCGAATTCTTCGATCCGGTTCTGGCGCTCGTAGAGCTTGGCCATCGCCACCAGCCCCGGGGTGTGGGCAGGATCGATAGCGAGCGCTTCCTTCAGCGATTCGAGTGCCTGCTCGGGACGGCCTAGGAGATCGTGCAGGCGGGCCATAGTCACCCGGCACAGCGGATCCTGGGTGTGCTCCGCCGCATAGGCTCGGCAGAGCTCGATACCTTGCTCGCCCTGGCCGGCGGCGATTTCGGCCTCGGCCCATTTCTCGCGGAAACGCTGCTGGTCGCGGCGCATCCGGAGCGAGGTGGTTAGCGCTTCGACCGCTCCGGCGGGGTCGCCGGCGGCGAGCTTGCAAACGCCAAGGTTGCCCCAGCTTTCGAAGTCGCGCGGGTCTTTGGCGACAATCTCGCGGTACAGTTGCTCGGCAGCCTGTGGGTTGCCGCGCCGGACCGCGATGAGACCGTAAAGCCGCTTGGGCTCGAGGCCGGGGATATTTGTCGTCCCAAGCAACTCTTCGGCGTCGTCAAGCTGGTTCAGGCCGATGAGAACGCGGGCGAGCTCAAGGCGCGGGATCGGATCCTTCGGTGACAGCTTGATCGCGGCGCGGAAGTGTGGCGCCGCTTTGTCGAGCTCCATCCGGCGCGAGTGGAGCAGGCCGACGAACAAGGTCAGGCCGAAGTCGCCGGCGCGCTGCGCGAGAGCCTTTTTGGCGAGGGTCAGCGCCTTCGCGAAATCGCCGCGACGGGCATGCTCGATCGCCTGCTGGCCGAGATCGGGGATAGAACTCATACGTCTCTTTTCGGTGTCGCGCCGGCCTAATGAGGTTCACTTGCCGTCGGCAATGACAGTTCGATGAATCGACGAACGCAGGACTGTCGCGGCTACCCCCCCGCGCGGCTTGTACGCACTCAAATGGGTCAGTAGGCCACGCCAAAGGGAGAATGACCGATGACGAAGCAGGACCTTGTGGCACGAATGCAGGAAGGCCGTGCTTGGATCCCCGGCCGCCGGGTAAAGATCGATTTTGGCGGAAGTGAAGGGTTGATCATGCTCGACGGATCGGGCGAGCAGGTCACCGAAGAGGACGGGCCAGCCGAGACGACGATCAAGGTGGGGTGGGACGATTGGCAGCAGCTTGCGTCGGGCCAGCTCGACGGGATGACCGCGTTCATGATGGGCAAGCTTCGCGTCGAGGGGGACATGTCCAACGCAATGCAGCTGCAGGGCGTGCTCGCCAAGCTTAAGAGCTAAGCTCAACCGTTCTGGACGAGCCGCAGCAGGGTTCCGTCTGGGTCGACCATATATCCGATCCGCATGCCCGACTGCTCGAGCTTGGGCGGGTGGAGGCGCGGCATTCCTGAACAGGCTTCGCGTATCCCTGTCGCTAATGCTGCGTCGTAGAAGCGCTGGAGTTCATCGAGTCTGAGACAGCTGCCGAATGAGCTCTGCAGCGGATCAAGGTCTGGATAGGGGAAGAATTCGAGCGTTAGGCCGCCGCGCTTCAGGATCATCCATCCGCTGTCGCGCCACGTTTCAGTGAAGCCGAGCGACCCGTAGAAACGCGACGTCGCCTCGAAATCGCGCGACGGAAGGTTGGGCGTGGCGTGGTCGGCCATTCGTTGCTGCTCCTTGACCCTGTTTGCGGCCATTCTATTGGCGGCGAATGCAGAAAATCTATCCCAGTGCGGAAGCGGCTCTAGACGGCCTGCTTTTCGATGGAATGACGATCGCCGCCGGCGGCTTCGGCCTGTGCGGAATTCCCGAGCGGTTGATCGACGCGATACAGGCGTCGGGGGTGAAGGATCTCACCATCGCCTCCAACAATGCGGGGATCGACAATGAGGGACTCGGCAAGCTGCTGCGTACGCGGCAGGTCAGGAAGATGATTAGCTCCTACGTCGGCGAGAACAAGGAGTTCGAGCGGCAATTCCTGGCGGGCGAGTTGGAAGTCGAGTTTACGCCGCAGGGGACGCTCGCCGAGCGTATGCGCGCCGGCGGCGCCGGCATTCCTGGGTTCTACACCAAGACCGGCTTCGGAACGCAGGTCGCGGAGGGCAAGGAGGTCAAGGAATTCGACGGCGAGGAATATATTCTCGAACGGGGGATCCGGGCCGACGTTTCAATCGTAAAGGGGTGGAAGGCCGACGAGACGGGCAACCTCATGTTCCGCAAGACCGCGCGCAACTTCAACCTTCCCGCTGCAACCTGCGGGAAGGTGTGTGTCGCCGAGGTTGAGGAGATCGTTGCGACCGGAAGCCTCGATCCCGACTGCATTCATTTGCCGTCGATCTACGTGAAGCGGCTGATCCTCGGCGGTCCGTACGAGAAGAAGATCGAGTTCCGCACCGTGCGCGAGCGGGAAGCCGCCTAGCCGTGCGGCTCTATGTCACCCCAATGGCGCCGAACGCCGTGCGGGTGCAGGTGATTGCGCTTGAGAAGTGCGTGCCGCTCGAAACGGTGGACGTGTCGGCGACGCTGAAAGGCGAATATCTTCGGCTCAATCCGCTCGGCCAGGTCCCGGCGCTGGAGCTGGACGATGGTGAGCTGATCACGGAATCACGGACGATCGCTGAACTTCTCGATGCCGTGTCCGGTGCACCGTACCTGTTCGGGTCGACACCCGAGGAGCGCGCGCGGATCGGCATGTGGGAACGGCGGGCCGAGTTCATGCTGTTCCTTCCCGGCGTCGAATATGGGCACCACACGCACCCGATGTTCGCGCAATGGATCACGCAGCATCCGGAATGGGCAGCGACGCTGGTGCCGCGGGCCACGCAGATGATGAGCCTGATTTCCGACAGGCTCGATCACAGCTTGTTCCTCGCAGGCGATGAGGTGAGCGCAGCGGACTTTACGGCGGCGCTGGGCTATTTCGCGCTCGTCGCGTGGGGCGCGATCCCGACGAGCGAGCGGTCATCTGTCCAGGCCTGGTCGACGGCGATGCTCGCTCGGCCAAGTATGGAGCCCGTACGGCAGGCTGCGCAGATATTGGAAAAAGCCCCCGACACTCAGGGAGTAGAAGCTTAATGGCGACGCAAGTCGAAACCAAAGGTTGGACCCGCGACCAGATGGCGGCGCGGGCCGCGAGGGAACTGAGGGACGGTTTTTACGTCAATCTCGGCATCGGCATTCCGACGCTTGTCGCGAACCACGTACCGGCCGGGATGACGGTCACGCTGCAGAGCGAAAACGGGATGCTCGGCATCGGTCCGTTCCCGTATGACGACGAGGTCGATCCCGACCTCATCAATGCCGGCAAGCAGACGATCAGCCAGCTCCCGCAGTCGAGCTTCTTCGACAGCGCGCAGAGCTTCGCGATGATCCGCGGTGGGCATATCGACCTCGCCGTGCTCGGCGGGATGGAGGTCGCCGAGAATGGCGACCTCGCCAACTGGATGGTGCCCGGCAAGATGATCAAGGGCATGGGCGGGGCGATGGACCTGGTCGCCGGGGTCAAGAAGATCATCGTCGTGATGGAGCACGTCTCCAAGAACGGCGACCCCAAGTTCATTCCCGGTTGCACGCTTCCGCTGACGGGCAAGAATGTGGTCGACATGATCATCACCGACCTCGCCGTGTTCCAGCGACCGGATCACGACAGCAATTTCCGGCTGGTGGAGCTGGCTCCGGGGGTTAGTCGCGACGAAGTGCGCGCAAAAACGAGCGCGAAGTACGACGAATGACGCGGGCGGACTCCGAAAAAGTAGCGCTAACTGCTGCTTTGCTCGGCGTCCTCATCTTGCTCTACGGGCAGGTGTCCTATTACTTCCACCTCTGGCCAAGTTGAGAGCGCCTACTTCGCGACGCTGACCTTCACTGCGGCAGTCCTGACGGCAGGGACGGGCGAACCCGAAGCGGTGACCGGCTGGCGGCCCACCTGCTGCAGCAGCGCCTTACAGGCGGCATCGACGACTGGCGCGGGCTGGCCATTGCTGGCGGGCAGGGAAGTGCAGGCCGAAGCGTTGCCTTGTGCGTCCACGAAATAGGCCAACTTCACCGCGAGCGGTCCGGATATCCCCGCCGGGAGCTGGCTGACGTTGACTTCGAGGTCGGGTCCGAGGTCGCGTTGAAGGCTGCCGCCGTCGCGGTCCGGGCGGGCCCAGACGACCTGGCTGCGATACACTCCAAAGGTCCGTTCGCCGCTTGCGCCCGAAGCTGGAGTGAAACGCGCCCGCTTCATCGCCACGTAGCAGGCCTGGCGGTCGAGCATTTCATAGCCACTGGACTTGGTGATCTTGCAGTCCGCCGGGCGGCCTGTCTGATCGACGATCACGTCAAAGGTGGTGACGCCTTGCCATTCGCGTTCGAACGCCTTGGTCGGGTAATCGTCGACTGTGAACCACGGGAGCGGGCTGGCGGAAGTCGCCGCAATTACTGAACCGACGAGAAGGAACACACCCATGACGGCCTCCTGGACTTGGAGGCGAGACGATATGCCTATACGTCGCTGGAGACCATAGGATTCCGCGTCCATGAAAGCATTGCTGTCCCGTGAGCCGGGCGGACCGGAAACGCTACGGGTTGAGGACGTCCCAGACCCCGTTCCCGGTCCGGGAGAACTGCTGGTCCGGGTGCGGGCCTGCTCGATCAACTACCCCGACGTCCTGATCATCGAGGACAAGTACCAGCTGAAACCGCCACGGCCGTTCGCGCCGGGCAGCGAGATCGCCGGTGAGGTGGAAGCGGTGGGGGAGAGTGTCGGTGCCTGGAAGTCGGGAGACCGGCTGATCGCCGCGACGGGGTATGGCGGGCTGGTCGAGAAAGTAGTCATCCCGGTCGAAAGAGCCATCCCGCTGCCCGCCGAGCGGAGCTTTGAAGACGGGTCGGCGCTGCTGTTGACCTATGCGACCGCGATCCATGCTCTGGTCGATCGCGGACGGTTGCGGGCCGGACAAACCCTGCTGGTGCTGGGTGCGTCCGGCGGGGTCGGCATTGCCGCCGTCGAGATCGGCAAGGCGCTTGGCGCAAAGGTTGTTGCGGCGGTTTCATCGGAGGAAAAGGCGGAAGCTGCTCGCGACGCGGGAGCGGATGGTGCAATTGTCTATCCTGCGGACGAGGCGGACCCGAAGGCCCTGTCGGATCTGTTCAAGAATGCGGTCGGGCCAGGCGGCGCCGACGTGATCCTCGATCCGGTCGGTGGCCCGTACAGCGAGGCGGCACTGCGCAGCATCGCTTGGGAAGGGCGTTTCCTTGTCGTCGGTTTTCCGGCCGGAATCCCGAAGCTTCCGCTCAACCTTACCTTGCTCAAGAGCTGCGACGTCTGCGGCGTCTTCTGGGGCGCATTCGTGGCGCACGACCCGAAGCGGAACGCAGGCCACGTCGAGCAGCTGTTCCGCTGGTGGGCGGAAGGAAAGATCGCTCCGAAGATAAGCGCGACCTATCCGCTCGAGCACGGAGGCGCGGCGATCGCCGCTCTGCGGGACCGCAAAGCGATCGGCAAGCTCGTGGTGACGATGTGACCGAGCCGGTTCCCGCCGGGATCATCTTCGTCGAAGGTGACGATGCCCTATTGATGTACCCATCGGCGGACGCTGCCGCGGAATGCCCGCATCTCGCTGGAGCCGATCAGGGTGCCGCTTCAGTTGCTTATGGCGCGGTCGGCAATGTCTATCGCGTCCATCGTGCTGGTGGGCTTGCATTCGAAAAAGCGGACGAACCGCCTCGTCCAGACGAACTTAAATCCCTGCTGCTTCGCTATTTCGAAGCGTGCGAGGATCCGGCCGACGCCGACGAGCCGCTCGACGAGCTCGTCTCGCGCGCCTGGACAATAGAGTGCGATTATCGGCGGCGGTGCGGATCGGACGAGGAAATTCAGCGCCGGAAGATGCCGTGGTGGGGCCATGTCCTCCTGATCGCGGTGCCGTTGCTGGCATTGTATTGGGCGCTTCACCGATAGCGCGTTGCCTCTGAGGCTGACGCGCCCTATCTCGCGCCCGAAACATCCGTGGGGAACGCATGACCACCTTTGACGACCGCGAGCGCGCCTTTGAGACCAAGTTCGCGCACGACGAGGAAATGAAATTCCGCATTACCGCGCGGCGCAACCGGCTGCTCGGCGAATGGGCAGCGCGGCAGATGGGCCTTAGCGAAGCCGAGGCGGAATCCTATGCCAAGGACGTGGTTCGCTCCGACTTCGAGGAAGCCGGCGACCATGACGTGGTGCGCAAGGTGCTTGGCGACCTGACCGCTGCCGGTATCGATACCGACGAGGCGAGCATTCAGGAGGCGCTGCGCAACAAGGAAATCGACGCTCGCCGCCAGATCATCGAGAGCACCAACCTGTAATGCCGATGGCCGCGTCCGAGATCGAGCAACTGATCAAGGCGGCTATTCCCGATGCCGAGATCGCGATCCGCGACCTCGCCGGGGACGGCGATCATTATGCAGCGCGGGTGGTGAGCAAGAGCTTCGCCGGGATGAGCCGCATCAAGCAGCATCAGACCGTTTATTCCGCGCTTGGGGGGCGCGTTGGGGGTGAGCTTCACGCACTGCAGCTCGAAACCGCAGTGCCCCAGCCGGAGAATATCTAATGTCAGCCCACGACCGCATCGCCGAGCTCGTCAAGAACAATGACGTCGTGCTCTTCATGAAAGGGACGGCGTTATTCCCGCAGTGCGGTTTTTCGAGCCGCGCCATTGCCATCCTCGACCGGCTCGAAGCCAAGTACGAGACGGTAGACGTCCTTCAGGACGCCGAGATCCGGCACGGCATCAAGGAATATTCGGAATGGCCGACCATCCCGCAGCTTTACGTGCGCGGGGAATTCGTCGGCGGGTCGGACATCATGATGGAGATGTTCGAGAGCGGCGAGCTCCAGGAGCTGCTCGCGGCTGCCGCATAAAAAAGGGGCGGCTGTTCGCGGGACCAGAGAACCGCTCAGAGCCGCCCCTTTGGTTTGGCGTGGAACCAAGTGGACCCGCTTAATATAGCAATGCGCGTGCCAATTTGAAAAAACGGCTAATTTCTGCACTTTTTTGAAGAATGAGGAATCTGGGTTGGCGCTGAAGCGTAAAATATCCCGACGCATTCCCGCGTTTGTGGCGGCTGTTGGCACTTTGCGTGTGCTGCCGGGTTGGACGGGCAGATGAGCCGCGACGATCATGACTTGCCCCGCTCGGGCGGACCGAAGCTGTTCTGCGACCTGACGCAGAGCTGGTCCGACGTCGGGGGCGGCGTCCGCACCTATTTGCTGCACAAGAGGCGCCACATCCTCGAATCGACACCGCACAGCCATTTGATGATCATTCCCGGCCCCGAAGACGGCGTGGTCGAGGAAGAGCGCGCAATCACGGTGAAGATCGCATCGCCGCACGTTCCCGGAAGCCCGCACTATCGCTTCATGTTGCGCAACGGCGCGGTGAAGAAGGCGCTGGAGCGGTTCCGGCCAGACCTCATCGAGAGCCAAGACGCTTACAACCTGCCGTGGTCGGCGATCGGATACCGCAAGCGCCATCCAGATACGGCATTGGTCGCGGCTTACATGACCGATTTCCCGACAGTTTATTGCGAGCGGCCGTTTTCGAAGGTGATTGGCAAGACGCTCGCGGGCATCTGCGGGCGCATCTGTTATTCCTACTGCGGGGCCCTCTATAGCCGCTTCGATGTGGTGTTCGGACTCAGCGAAAACGGCGGTGCGGCGAAGCTGCGAGCGCAAGGCGTCGAGAATGTCGACATCGTTCCGCTGGGCGTCGAGGTCGGCGAGTTCTCGCCGGCGAAGCGCGATCCGGCGCTCAGGCGGAAGCTGGGGCTGGCCGACGACCAGCCGCTGCTGATCTACGTCGGGCGGCTCGACGGTGAGAAGAAGCCCGACGTCGTCGCCAATGCCTTCCGCAAGCTCCCTGAAGCATTGGACGCGAAGCTCGTGCTGCTCGGTGAGGGGCCCCTCAAGGAGCAGATCGCCGCATTAGGCGACAAGCGCATCATCATGCCCGGCTATGTCCGCAGCCGCACCGAGCTGGCGAAGTGGCTGGCGAGTGCCGATGTTTACGTCTCCGGTATGGCCGACGAGACATTTGGTGTCTCGATCGTCGAAGCGCAGGCTTCGGGACTGCCAGTCGTCGGGGTCGCCGCCGGCGCGATGATCGATCGCGTCAATGACGCGGTCGGCCGGCTCGGCCCGGTGAACGATTCCGACGCGATGGCTCGCAACATCCTCGACGTGCTCGGTGCCGACCGGCGGCTTATGTCGGAACAGGCCCGGGATCATGCGCTGCAGTTCAGTTGGGACCGCAGCATGGAAGCATTGTTCGGTGAGGTTTATCCGGCTGCCTTTGCGCGCCGGGCGCAAACGGCGGCCAGTTCGCGAGCGGCGGCTTCAAGGCTTGTTCGCGCCTGAGGTCAGGGCGGGTTCACCTTCCCGCCCGCACAGCCTAGAAACCGGACCTAGGGGAGGCCTGCAAAAGAGATGTTCCTGCCGTTTGCGTTACTTATGGCTGCCCAGGCCGCGGAGGCAGGCCCATCCGCGCCCGCCGCTGCCGACTGCAGCACTCACATGGTCGAGATTCCGGTGACTGTAATGTCGAAGGGGCTTCCCAAGCAGAGCAACGTCAAGATCTGCGGCACTGTCGGGCAGAACGACGCCGAGTGGGCCAAGACGCTTCGGGACGCGATGGCGAAGGTCGAGGCGAACCCGAGGATGTCGCCGTCAGTCAAGGATCAGATTGTCGGCGGACTGAAGCTCGAGATTGCCAAGCTGCCGGGTGCGTCGGCGAAGGCGCCTCCGGTCGTTGTGGAGTCCGCGCCTGCGCCAGCCACGTCGATCCTTCCGCCGCCTGCCGCCGCGCCGCTCGTCAAGCCATCCGTCGAGACCGGGCGGGTCGAATATTCCTCGCTTCCACCGATGCCGGCTCCGTTGCCGGCGGCGAGTGCCGTCGTTGCGGCGAATGCGCCCCCGCCGTTGCCGGCACCGAAGCTGTCGCTGCATTGCCTGTCGACCAATACGATCGGTCGTGAAGGCCCGTGCGACGCGTTGGAGCGGGATACGGTGGTGACGGTGAAGGCCGACGAGGATCTTCCGAACGGGACCAGCCTGCGGTTCCTCCGCCGTGGCGACAACCGGGCCGAGATCGACCTTGCACCGCTTCGCCGGGGTCAGTCGCAACGTTTCGCCTTGCCGGCCAAGGTCTGCCAGGGCGTTACCGGCAGTCGCATCGAGATTCAGGTGATCCGGGCTACCGTGAAGGCGCCGCAGGTCGTCGATACGCGTGGGCCGTTCGAGCTGACCTGCTAGACGCCAGGCGCGGTGGACACACCTTACGCCAAGCTGGAACAGATCGAACCGGGCATCGCCAGGGTGCTCGCGCACAACCCGTCGGCGTTCACTTATTACGGGACGCAGACATATCTGATTGGCGAGTCAGAGGTCGCGGTGATCGATCCGGGCCCCGACTTGCCCGAGCATCTCGACGCGCTGGAGGCGGCGATCGGCGGCCGCAAGTTGGTCGCGATCATGTGCACGCATACGCATCGCGACCACAGCCCCGCGGCGGGGCCGCTGGCCAAGCGGACGGGCGCGCCGATCATCGGCTGCGCCCCACTGGCACTGGAGACGGTGGGTCCTCGCGCGGATGCCGCATTCGACGGCGATTATTCGCCCGACCGGGCGCTCGATGATGGCGAAGATCTGAAGATCGATGGCGATCCTCTCACCGCCGTCGCGACGCCGGGTCACACGTCCAACCATCTCTGCTTCGCTTATCGTGGAGCTTTGTTCAGCGGCGACCATGTCATGGGCTGGTCGACGACGGTAGTGGTGCCGCCCGATGGAGACATGGCTGCGTACATGGCGAGTCTCGACAAACTGAGGAAGCGCGATGACCGCGTCTATTACCCCGCGCACGGTCCGGCGGTCGAAAGGCCGGAGCAATATGTCCGGCATCTGATGGGTCACCGGATGCAGCGTGAAAAGCAGATCCTGAAGCTGGTTGGCGAACGCCCGCGCGACATCAAAGAAATCGTCGCCAATGCCTATCCGGGCCTCGATCCGAGGCTGATCGCGGCGGCAGGCGGATCGGTCTACGCGCACTTGCTGGACCTTCAGCGGCGCGGCCTCGTTGAACAGCGGGAAAATCGATGGACCGCGACCGCCTGAACAAGCCGCTCATTCTCGCGATGGTTGCCGTCGCGCTGATCCTGGGCGTCGTGCTGGGTGTGACGACCGGCGTCGCCGACCGTATTTTCGGCGGCCCGAACCCCAAGACGATCGCCAGCGCCAGCCTCGAATCGATGCGGGCGCAGAATCGGCTAGTCGCGTTTGTCGCGCGCTATGTGTCGGTGGTGACAAGCGAACAGAATCGCTTGGGTGGGCTGATCAGCTCGGAGCGGACGCTAATCCTGCCGGGTGACGTCCGGTACGAGCTCGACCTGTCGAAGCTGGAGGCGGACGACGTGACCTGGGACGCCGCGAACCACACACTCAGGGTGAAGCTGCCGGAGATAGAGGTTGCCGGACCCGACGTCGATATCAACTCGGTTAAGGAATATGGCAGCGGCGGCGTCCTTTCGGCGCTGACCAACGCCAACCAGCAGCTAGATCAAGCGAACCGCGACCGCGCTGTTGCCGACCTTCGCAAACAGGCAACCGGCAAGGTGCCGATGCAGCTCGCGCATCAGGCGGCGCGGCAGGCGGTCGAGCGCAGCTTCGCGATGCCGCTCGTCGCCGCCGGCATCAAAGATGCGAAGGTCGTCGCGCGCTTCCCGACTGAAGGTAGCGACGATCCTAGTTACATGGACCTGTCGACCCCATATGAGGAGGCGATCAAGGAAGCTGACCGCCGCAAGACCGAGGGACAGAAATGACCGTCCAGACGCAATCTCTCAAAGGGCTGGACCTCCTCAACGAGATCGATCGCCTGAAGGGTGAGCGCAACGCCGTCATCCTCGCCCATTATTACCAGAAGCCCGAAATCCAGGACCTCGCCGACTTCGTCGGCGACAGCCTCGATTTGTCGCGCAAGGCCGCAGCGACGGACGCGGACGTCATCGCCTTCTGTGGTGTGCGTTTTATGGCCGAGACCGCCAAAATTCTTAGCCCCGAGAAGATCGTCGTGCTGCCGGACATGGACGCCGGCTGCAGTCTCGAAGATAGCTGCCCGCCCGACCAGTTCGCGGCGTTCCGAGCGGCGCATCCCGACCATATCGCGCTGACTTACATCAACTGCTCGGCGGCGGTGAAAGCGCTCAGCGACATCATCGTCACGAGCTCCTCGGCGCAGGTCATCCTCGACCAGATCCCAAAGGACCAGAAGATCATCTTCGGGCCCGACCGGCACCTCGGCGGCTATCTCTCGCGGACGCTGGGACGTGACATGCTGCTGTGGCCGGGCGTGTGCATCGTCCACCAGGCCTTCAGCGAGACCGAGCTCCTGAAGCTCAAGGCTGAGAACCCCGGCGCTCCTGTTGCGGCGCATCCCGAATGCCCGCCGCACATCGTCGACCATGCCGACCATGTCGGGTCGACCAAGTCGATCCTCGATTTCGCGCTGACCTCACCCGCCGAAACGATCCTCGTCGCGACCGAGCCGCACATTATCCACCAGATGCAGAAAGCGGCGCCGAACAAGACCTTTATCGGCGTTCCGGGCGGCGACGGGAACTGCAACTGCAACATGTGCCCCTACATGGCGCTGAACACGCTGGAGAAGCTCTACGTGAGCTTGCGCGACCTCGAACCGCGGATCGAGCTGTCGCCCGAGATCATGGATCGTGCGCGGGTGCCGCTGGAGCGCATGCTGGAGATGGCCGGACGCACGGTCGGTCAAGGCGATGTCGGCAAGCCGATCGTCGATGATCCGACCAAGATCGATCCGCGGATCAGCGGCGACTGATTACTTTGGAGCCTGAACGGGCTCCGGTTCATCCTGAGCCATGGCCCAGACAACGGGCATGTGGTCGGTCGACCGCACCGGGTCACCGGCGGCGTTCCGCGCAGGATCGTAGTGCATCCGTCGAGTGATGATCCGACAGGTGGCATCGTCGAGCGTCGCTGAGCCGCTCGATTCGATCGCGTGACAGGATTCCACAACACCATCGTCGGCGACGTCCCACTCCGCCACGACGCGGCCTTGCTCACCACTCTGCAGCGCCCTCGCGGGATAGTCGTCGATCGAAAAGACCATGCGGCTCCGCGCGTGGGCGGCAAGCGGTCCGAAGCCACGAATTGACGCGACTTTCAGTTTCTCTCGCGCTTCAACTCGGTCGTATGCCCATTTGACGCAGGCGCTGTTCGGAAAATCCGCAGCGAATTTCTTGTAATCGGTAAGGCGGTTGCTTCGCTGAGCCTGGAGGAAGGCGCGACCGTCCGCAGTGTCCGCGACCGTCATCTGCTGGTTTGAAATAAGGTCGGCGCACGGATCCACTTGGACAGGCGCCATTGGTGGTGGGACGGGCAGAAAGCGAGGCGGCGCTGGCGGGGCTACCAGAACGGGCCGGCTAGGTCGGCCGGCAAAGTGCGCGGATGCTTCGCTGGCATGGGCGCCATAGCGAAACCTGTCCAAGTAGGTTTGATAGGCCGCGTCGGTGTTCACCTTGCGCGCCAAGGCCCACACTTCATCGTCCGTCGAGGCGGCCTTGGCGCCCGCCGCAGAAGCGTCCGCAAGAAGCGCCAGAAGTGCGAATGCCAGATACACGAAAGCCCCCTCGATGACTGAGGAGGCTATGGCAACGTGTCGGACCCTGCAAGGAGGGTGGTTACTTGCCCTGGGGCTCCGCAGACGGCGCTTGCTGGCCATCCTGGCCATTGTTGACGACCGGAGCCGGAACTTCGATCGTCTTGCAGATCTTGCGGCTGCCGAGACGCGAATAGGGATTCTCGTCGATCTGCTCGCAGACGCGCTTCTTGATCATCTGCGGCTTGGCGGGCTGCGCGGAATTCTGCGCAGTTTGATCGGTGGTCTGGGCAAACGCCGGAACACTCATCGTGCTGAGAATAGCGAGCACGACCAAAGACTTACGCATCATTCACTCCTCGGAATTCGGGGAAACGGCGGCTTTAAGCAGGAAAACCTAGGTTAGGAAAGCTGATTTTCCCATGAATGAACGAGAAGATTTCGCACGCCCCTTCGTCGCGTCTCTCAGGAGCCACGATTCGCCGCTACCGGGTGGCGTCTTGAAACCTGCTGGCGCAACAACCGTTATAGTGGCGAAACCAAGTTCAACACGGGGAATCTGAAATGAAGACTCTTGGCAAATTCGCGATGGCGCTGTCGCTCGGCACAATGACGGCGACGTCCTTTTCGGTTCCGGCCGAGGCGGCAACGCGGCGCCATCATTATCACAGCCGGACGCACTATTATTACAAGGTCTGCCGGCGGTCCTCGGGTACGACCGGATTGGTCGCCGGCGGTGTTGGCGGTGCTCTTGTCGGACGGAGCGTGCTGGGGCACGGCGTGCTCGGAACTGTCGGCGGGGCGGTAGGCGGAGCCATTGCCGGCCGTGCGGTCGACCGGACGTTGACGGCGCATCGCCGCTGTCACTGGGTCCGCCGCTAGTCCAGTAGCCGGCGGGGATGCCCGCCACTATCGATCAATTTCAGCCGGTGCAGCCGCGCGAGCGCGCGGTCGCGCTGGCGCTTGTCGTCGCTATCCAGGTCCTGCTTGGCTTAGCGTTGCTGCGCGGGCTTCGAGTTGATCTGGTTAGCCCGAAGGATGTGGTGCAGCGCCTGATCGAAATTGGCGTTCCACCACCCCCATCCGTAGTTCGAGTAGAGGAGTCCAAGCCAAATAAGGCTGAGCATCAATCCGCCGCGGGTCCAAAAGCTGCTCCAGCGCCAATTGGCGGGTCGCCGGGTCCGACCCCAGCCCACGCACCGCCAAGCGTAACCCCCCTAATGGCCATCAAACCCAGCGTCGCGCCGTCCGGCGGTGGTACAGGCTCGGGACCGGCATCTGGCAATGGAGCAGGCGGCGGGACCGGAGGGCAGGGCTTTGGCGGCGACGACGCCGGGGGCACCGACCTGGAGCTAATTTCCGGCGAAATCCGTGACTCCGATTATCCAAAACACCTCGGCAATGCCGGAATCGGTGGGCGCGTGACGGTCACTTTCACGGTGCAGGTGAATGGCCGCGCGACGGGGTGCCGAATATCCCGTTCGAGCGGGATTCCGGAGCTGGACGAGCTGACCTGCCGGCTGATCGAAAAGAGATTCCGCTTTCGGCCGAGTCTGAACCGCTTCGGTCGCCCGTTTCCGGATGAGGTGGACTGGGACCACGACTGGATCGCTGGCCGCGATTAAGGTTTGTGAGTGAGCTGCGCCTCCACCGTCGCTCCTGCCGCGTGGTGCTTGTCGAGGTGGCGCTTGATGATCTTCAAGTTCCGCGTGTTCGACCGGAAGAAGAAATCTGGAATGGCTCCTACGAAAGGAATGAGCCCGAGCAGGAAATCAATTCCGACATTCCCCGCCATCCGGCTCATTTGCCACTTTGACATGCCGAGATTTCGCGCTTCCCACACCATGTAGCTGCCGAGGGCGGCGCCGGCGATGTCACCGACACCGGGGATGAGGTCGAGGATGACGTCGAGCCCGACTGGCCGATTGAGGCCGGGAATGACAAACATCCGTTCGAGGATCTTCTCCATCGCGTCGACGCGCTGGCGCACCGAGGCCGGGTCGGTGCCCAGGGCCGGAAGCGAAAAGCGGTCGTTGGGCGGGTTCACGATCCTCCGGGGCTTAGCCGTTGTTGGAGATCGGTTAGCGTATGGCGCGCGTAGCGGTTCCCTGCGAACCCCTGAACCCGGTTCGACACAAGCGACCAGCGTACCGGAGCGGCGAGCGGTATGAAGAGCTGCGCCTCGTCGATCCGGCCCGCCGCCTGGGCAAGGAAAGCGTAGCGTTGCGCCGGGATCAGCGTGTCCCGCGCGGAATCCAGCAGCGGGTCGACCTCCTTATCGCAGACGGGCGCGACCTGGCACCGAAACTGGCGGAGGAACCACGCAGGGGAATTCGATGGCGCGACTGCATCGACGAGCCGCAGTTCTGAAGCGGCCGATGTCTTGGCCCGCTCGACGGTAATTCCAATTGCGCCCCAGTCGATCAGCAGGCGGTTAAACAGGATGTCCGATCCCGGGCCCTCCGGCAGGAAGACCCGCAGGGTCGGCTTCTCGGCTCCGAATTCACGCGTCGACTGCTCGATGAGCGCGGCGCGGCGGTCGTTGAGCGAAGTCGCGGCCCACGAAGGAGCAAGAGGTGAGGGGACGCCGTCCAGGCCGGGCTCCAGCACCGTGACACGTGGCGCGAGTCCAGGGACCTTGAGTGCGTCGACAAGGGCATCGCGATCGATCCCCTGGCTCAGCAATGCGCGGACTCCCGCATCGTCGAGCGGCGTGCCGGCCCGCGTTGGAACCAGCCCGAACAGGCCCGAGGCGGGATCGAAACGCAGGCTGTTGCGGGGAAGCCTGGCGCGTTGCGCGAGAGGAAGGTCGGCATACGTGCCGCCCAGGACCAGGTCGGCATTGCCCGCGACGAACGAGCGAATGGCGTCGGCGGCACTGGACGAGTTCAGCACGACCTCGTCCTTCTGAGCCGTATCCTCGTCGGCCGCGACGATTTCGCGGGTCAGCCGAACAGTTCCGGTTTTCTCCGGCTTCTGATCGACCTGAAACGGACCGGTCCCGACCGCTTCGCGCACGATTGCAAATTCGGGTTGGGCAAGGAGGTTGAGCATGTTCGGACGTGGAGCTCGGAGGCGAATTTCGATCACCCGGTCAGTCATGGCGACGATATCATCGATCGCGCCGACCGTATCCTTGAGCGGATTGACGCTGCCGGGCGCCAGCGATCGTTTGAGAATGCGCGCGACTTGCTGTGCGGTAACTTTCTTGCCGTCCGGCCAATTCGTCGAGGCGATCCGGAAAATATAGCTCAGGCCATCGTCGCTGACGTTCCATCGCTCGGCGAGGCCCGGCACGATATTGCCGGCCGCGTCGAAACGCACGAGGCCTTGGCCGACGCCCCCCTCCAACGCCGCATCAGCGGGGCTCATGACGCTCAGCGCAGGATCACGGACCTTCGGGGTCGAGCCGATGACAGTTACTTTTGTCGCGCCTTCAGGGGTCGGCCGGCAACCTGCCGGTACCAGGGCGAGCAGGGCAAGGACGAGCAGGCTCAAGGACCGCATGCCGGCTGTTTAAACGCAAGCCTTGGTTCAGCAAGCATCTGGATATATCGAACAGACTGTCTTACCTAGATAAGGCAGTTGGACGAGTCCGCGGATATGAGGATGGCCGAGAGGGACGGAATCTGGAGCCGCGGCGGAGCGCCGGTCGAGGAATTGCCCGACCCGTTCAGCCTGAATCAGCAACTTTTCGACGAGAACCAGCCCGAGCTCCCGCTGCCCAAGCCGCGGTCGAAGCGCCGCCGCTGGGTGATGGCGCTGTACATATTCTCAGGGTTGTTCGCGATCACGCTCGCGTGGTTGGTGGTCACTGCGCCTTTGTCGCGAGCGCTCGAGCCGCTGGCCGATCCGGCGCTGCTCCTGGTGTCGTCCGACGGCCACGCGATTGCCCGCCGCGGAGCACTCAAGGAGGCACCGGTCGACGTCGACAAGCTCAATCCGCTTACTCCGGCCGCATTCGTGTCGATCGAGGACCGGCGATTCTATCATCACTGGGGAATCGACCCGCGCGGCATCGGTCGGGCAATTGTCGCCAATGCGCGTGGCGGCGGAGTCCGTCAGGGCGGAAGTACGATAACCCAGCAGCTCGCCAAAACCAGCTTCCTGAGCGGCGACCGCACCGTCAAACGCAAGGCTCAGGAGGTGATTATCGCCTTCTGGCTCGAGGCGTGGCTGACGAAGAAGGAAATCCTGTCGCGCTACCTGTCGAGCGTCTATTTCGGCGATGGCGTTTATGGACTGCGCGCCGCCGCGCATCACTATTTCAACCGTGACCCTGAGGATTTGAGCCTCGCCCAGTCGGCGATGCTCGCCGGAATGGTTCAGGCCCCGTCGCGGCTGGCACCGACCAGCCACCTTTCTGCGGCGCAGGCCCGGGCCAAGCTTGTGCTTCAGACCATGGCCGAAACGGGCGCCATCACCGAGCAGCGGGCGCGCGCAACGATTCCGGCGCGGCCGGTGGGATCACAATCGCATATTCCGAGCGGAACTTACTTCGCGGACTGGGTCACTCCGTCGGCCAACCAGGCTTTCGACGCGGATTTCGGCGAAGTGAAGGTGAGGACCACCCTCGACTGGGACCTCCAGCGGCTCGCCATCCGCGCAGTTGGCCGGGCGCCAACCGACGCCCAGGTGGCCCTGGTCGCAATGCGGCCCACCGGCGAGGTCGTCGCGATGGTCGGCGGCAAGAATTATCAGGATTCGCCCTTCAACCGGGCGGTTCAGGCGCAGCGCCAGCCGGGGTCGGCATTCAAGCTGTTCGTCTATCTTGCCGCGCTTCGTGCCGGGTGGACGCCCGACAGCATCATCGAAGACGCGCCGATCACCATTGACGGCTGGACCCCCGTTAACAGCGACCGAGTCTATCGCGGCAAGATCACCTTGCGCGAGGCATTTGCCCGGTCGAGCAATGCCGCGACGGTGCGCCTGAGCGAGGCAGTAGGGCGGGGAAATGTCATCCGCGCGGCTCGCGACCTCGGGATCAGCGCGCCGCTACCGGACAAGCCCAGCCTTGCGCTCGGCACCGCCCAGGTGAGCCTGCTGGAACTGACCAGCGCCTACGCTGCTGTGATGAGTGGCCAGTACCCGATCACCGCCCGCGGTCTGCCTGACCAGCCAGAGGAGGGAATTGGGTCACTGTTCAAGCCGGGCGGCTCGCTAAACCGCCAGCGGGACCAGGCGCCGATGCTCGACCTCCTCTACGCCGCGGCAAACGACGGCACTGGCCGTCGGGCTGCATTGGCCATCCCGACGTTCGGCAAGACAGGGACGACTCAGGAAAATCGCGACGCTTTATTCATCGGCTTTGCCGGCGACCTGGTGGTTGGCGTTTGGGTCGGCCGCGACGACAATACCAGCCTGGGCAAGGTCAGCGGTGGGACGCTCCCAGCCCAGATCTGGCACAATTTCATGGTCAGCGCGGTGGCGGTCGATCATCGCCGCGGTCCGCCGATGCCAATGGAGTTTCGGGTTCCCCAGCGTCGCGACAACTCAGAGAGCAAGAGTCCGCTCCCGGACGATTGGAGTAAATCGACCAAGGATCTGCGCGACATCGGAAAATGGGTCGATGACCTGCTGGGTGACGGTTAACCCAGCGTTTCCGATGTAAAAAAGTTAATGTTCGGAAACCTGCGAACTTAAGCCTTTTTCAACCAGCATCTCCTAATTTTCGTCTCAACCTACGCGGGGTTTGGGTCTGCGCAGGTGGGGTAATGCTCCTCAAGGCGGAGCTTTTAGGAGACCAGAAATGGCCAAGTTCATTAAGCTTCTCAAGAATTCGAAGGGCGCAACGGCCATCGAATACGGTCTGATTGCTGCTCTGATTGCGGTCGCCGCGATCGCTGCCATGCAGGGCATCGGCACGAAGCTCGGCACGACCTTCAATAACGTTTCGAACTCGCTCTAAGCGATTTCATCCAAACGGGGGAAACGGCGGTGCGAAAGCGCCGCCGTTTTTCTTTGTGCTGGCGGCTAGCGAGGCTGCTGGGACGGATCGAGCGGGCTGCCGGCCGGCACCGTGCTCGGAATGTAGACGGTCGATGGCGGCATCGGCGGGGAGCTGCCCGGAGGCCCGGCCACGGTCGTTACCGGCCGCGAATCGTAAGTTTCCTGCCGCGCCGCGGATAGCGCCATCGTTCCCACGCGATGTACGATGTGCGGCGTGACGATGATGTAGAGTTCGGTCTTCGACCGGCTGCTCTTGTCGGTACGAAACGCCTGGCCGAGCAGTGGAATATCGCCCAGCAGCGGCACCTTGTCCTTGGTGTTGATCGACGATTCCTGGGTGAGCCCGCCGATTACAAAGGAATCCCCATCGCGAACCGTCGCAGCGGTCTCAGCCTGGCGCTGGCTGATCGTCGGATAGCCCTGTTGGAAGCCGGTGACGCTGGAGACGACGCAATAGACGTGGCTCGAGACATAGCCGTCGCCGCTGACGCGCGGTGCAATCTGCAGCGTAACGCCGACATTGACGTACTGAACCTGCTGCTGGACGCCGTTGACGCCAGAAAGCGCAATCGAGGTCAGGATCGGTAGCGCATCGCCAGTGATGATCTTGGCGGTCGAGCCGCTCTGCGCCGCGATCCGCGGCTTGGAGACGATCTTGCCGTTGCCCTTCTGGATCTGAGCGTAGAGCGCCGCCTGGAACGACGCACTGGTGATGTGCGGGGAGCAGACGTTGTCAGCGTTACAGCCCTGTGCGGGGACGCCGAGCGGAATCTCCGCGCCGCTGCTGAAGCTGAACGTTGCGAGCTGGCCGCTGGTGTTGGCGAAGTCGATGCCGAGGGCCTTGGCGCCGGTCTCGGTCAGCTCGACCATCTGGGTTTCGAGGATCACGCTGTCGAGCGGGATGTCGATCATCGCGATCATCGCCTTCATCCGAGCGATGTAATCGGGCGAGCCGCGCAGCCAGATGGCGTTGAGCCGACGGTCGACCGCCATGCCGGCATCGACGGGCTGCCCGAGCGGCGTGTCGTCGCTGCCCGGCGCTTGCGTCGACGGGCCCGGCGCGTAGGTGTTGCCGGTCAGGCTGTTGGAGCCGAACTGCGGCTCGCGCGGAATGAACAGGTCGTTCGACTTGATCGATGAGCCCTGGCTCAAGAGCCCGACGATCTCGCTGACGTCTGCATATTTGAGCAGGACCAGCTCGTAGCCGTCCTGGCCGGGAATCGGGGCCAGTGGCGGCGGCACCGCTCCCGATCCCGCAAGCTCGTCGTCGGTACGCGCGCCGGCTTGGCGGGCGAGGCTGGTGACGGTGACGTCGATGGTGCGGTCGTCGACGGGAACGGCGCTGACTGTTGCCGGTTCGTTGACGTCGAAGTGAAGCACGAGGACACCCTCGGCCTGGACGAACTCGACGCCGCGAACGAAGCCCTTGAGGTCGCGCGGCGAGACTGCGGAATTGGTGCGCGACGTCATCGCCAGCGCAACGGCGGGGTCGCGGGCGTCGCCGCTCAGCGCCTGGAAACCGTTTACGTGCGGCGCGACCTGAAGCTGGAACCGTGTTTCGGTCGCGCTCTGCCCGGCGACGACGACCCTGGTCAGCGCCACGGCTTGCGGGACGGGAATGGTCTGAGCGGCGGCCGCGAGAACCGGAATCGTCAGGGACGCTCCGGTGATGAGGAAGGCCAGCGCCAGTGCGAGTTGCGAAGTCTTGGACACGTGAAGTTTGAAGTCGCCAGAAAAATGGTTGGTAATCAATAAAAAAGACGCGGGCTGCGCATTTCGCGCAGCCCGCGCCCCAAGGATCAGGTCTTAGTTGGTGCTCATTGCTCCAACGCCTTCCGGAGTGCCGAGACCCGTCGGTCCGTCATATCCGGCCTGTGCGTGGCAATAATAATTGACCGGGCAGCTGCTGCCGTTGCTGCCGCTGGTCACGTCCGTCAGGCTCGACGTATGCGTGTAGATCGACTGAGCAGCGTTGATCGTGCCATTGCGAAGCGCGAACATCGCTCCGATCAACGGCGCCGAGGCGCTGGTTCCGCCGAACACCATCCAGCCCGAACGGCTGCGGCTCGTCGGTCCGTAGACCGCGACGCCGGTGTTGGGATCGGCAACGGCCGAGATGTCGGCTTCCATGCGGCCGGCGCAAGCGTCGGTCACGCCATTCTGCCAGCTCGGCTTGGGGTGCGAGAGGCCGCAGCCGCTGCCGGCGCCGTTCCACGCCGTTTCCGTGCCGTTGGCGGCGAGGCTGGTGCCGCCGACCGCGATCACGCCGGGAGCAGCCGCCGGGAACTGCGCGCCATAGCCGCTGTCGCCGGTGCTCGCCGTGATGGCGATGTTGTTGGCGCTGTAGGTCGAGTCATAGGAAGTGCCGACCGAGTCAGAACCACCGTAGCTGTTCGAGATCGCGCGGACGCCGGGGATCGTCTTGGCATAGGCAACTGCCGCGGCGAGGTTGGCGAACGAGTTCGAATTGGCTTCGACGAGGACGATCTTGCAGTTCGGGCACATCGCGCTGGCCATATCGAGATCGAGCGCCGATTCCTGTGCCCACCCGGTATCCTCGCGAGGAAGGCTGGTGCCGCCCGATTGGTTGACCTTCTTGAAGCAGCCGCTGGCGCTCGTGCACGCCGGGAGGCCGTATTGCGAGCGGTACGTGGCGAGATCACTCTCCGCCCTGGCATAGCCATAGGCATCAACGATCGCGATGGTCGGCGTTCCGGAGCCCGTGTAATTGGTTGTGCCATAAGCGGCGCGAAGCGTCGCTGGACCGTAACCAGCCGGAGTCGCGTTTGGCCGCACCTGGCCGTCGATCGGATTGCCCCGTGCGTCGGTTACGACGTGCGCATGACACCGGACGGTTCCATGAGGATTGCCGCGCGGGCAGGCGGCGACGTGAAGAGTGCGGCCGCTGCGCTCAATGGCTACGGCAGACTGGGCTGAGGCCGGCGCAACTCCGGCCAGGCCGACCGCAATCCCAAAGGCGATAGCGCCCCATTTGCGTAAATTCATGTAATTCCCTCCGTTTTCTCCCCAGACTCGGGGGAGCGGAGGCATGCTGCCAGTGTGAAGATGGAAAGCAACCTGTCGCAAACGTTAACAATGACATTGTTGCTCTTTTTGGCGCGGTTTTGTCTCCGTTTGCCGCCAATGGTCCCGGAGTCGACTTATTGCGAGAGGGTGACGGACCTGACTCGCTTCCCCAAGACTGAGCAGCTGAAGTCATAAGTCGACCGGATTAGGTGGTGCGTGCTCGCGCTTCCCTTCGCAGGCGGACCCATTCCCACGTAGATCGTAACCTGACCCCGGACGAGCCGCGTAGCGCCGGCCTCATAGGACCGTGAAACGGAGATTTCCGCGATTTCGCCTTCGGCTTTCCGGGCGATTGCTGGACGACAGACCTTAAGCGCGGTGCTGGTGCTGGAAGCGTGAGCAGCGATGATTGACGTGACGAACAGGGCGATCATGATTGCCGAACGTTCTGGCACAAGAACGGCTCCGTTTGGAGCGAGGAGGTGAAATGCGACGATCGGGATGGCTTTTGTTGATCGCGCTGCCGGCAAGCGTCAGCGCTAGTGGCCCGCACCCGTTGCGCCCGCACGAGCTCGCGACCGCACCCTACCAGAACGTCGCGACCGCAGCCTATACCGGTACCCTGATGTACGAGGGCGGTTGCCTGCTGTTCCGAGACGAGGAGAATACCATCCAGTTCCTCCCGGTTTGGCCGTACGGAACCGTCTTCAACGGCACCTTCGTGACCTTTCATCGGCCCGGGAAGACGGAGCAGAGGGTCGTGGTCGGCGAGGAATTCCAGATCGAGGGCCAGCCCGTCGGGTGGCCGACGCTTTCCGCGCCGGTCTACGAGCCATTCCAGCGCCAGTGCGGCTCACCTGCCTTTGTTGTGAGCCGGGTTCGTCCCGCTAACTAGGTTACTGGCGGAGACATCTCCGCGAGGCTAACGGCGGCCTCAATGATTCCCGTGCGGCGATCTACGGCCTGGTTGCGTGTCCTGTTCGGGGGGTGGCTCGGCCTGCTTCTTGCCTTGCGGCTGCTCAATCCGGCGGGCTTCATGCCGAGCTTCGACCAGGGTGCAGTGACGATCGTAAACTGCCCCGACTTCAATCCGCCGCTGCTCGGCCACATGGGCCACCATCATCACGGCAAGACAAAGGTTCATTCAACCTGCCCCTACGCCTCGGCTTCGCCGCTTGGCGCGACCGATCTTGGCGGCTTCATACTCGCCGCGGTGCTGCTGGTCGGTGCCGCACTCCTGCTCGGCCGAGCGTTCGGTTATGTCGCCGCGGACCGTCGCTATCGCCGTCCGCCGCTGAGGGGGCCGCCAGTCTCCGCCTGACTTCGAAAGCTCACAGCAAAGTCAGCGCCGCCGTTCAGGCGGCTCACGGAGTAACATGATCAATCGATTCTATTCTGCGCGCTTCTGCGCGCATGCTTTCTGCATTGGAGCAGTCTTTGTTTCCGCTCCAGCGTTCGCCGACCACATGGGGCCAAGCGGCCTGAGCTCGGGCGGTGGCATGAACGTGCTTTCACCCGATACGCTCGACGAAGGCCACGCGTCGGTTGGCTTTCGACTGACCTACGCCCGCCCGGACCAACGGTCGGACAAGGAACTGGAGGCGCTGGCGAGCGAGCACATCCATGCCCACAACACCGACTACAATCTCAATGCGTCGATCGGCGCGGCCTATGGCGTGACTCACGAGCTGACGGTTTCGGCCGAGCTGCCCTACGTCCACCGCGATCGGTTGCGCGAAGGCGAGCATTCGCATGTCGGTGGCGAGACCATCAACGAGGTTGAGCAGCTTGGGAACGTGTCGGGCATCGGCGACCTCAATGTCCTTGCCAAGTACCGTCTGACGCATGGGGAGGGCGCTGCTTTCGCCCTGATTGGCGGGATCAAGGTTCCGACTGGAAGCACCGACCGCCGAAGCAATGACGGCGAGCGGCTCGATACCGAGCATCAACCAGGCACAGGAAGCTGGGATCCGGTCTTCGGGGCCGCGTTCGGCATCAGGTTAGGAGCGTTGGGGCTGAGCGCCAGTGCTCTTTATCAGCTCTCGACGACGGGCGCGCAGCATACCGAACTTGGCGACCGCTTGCAGGGCGGCCTCGCGCTGTCACAACGGTTCGGAGAATCCGAGCACCATCACGAGGCGGGCCTCAACCATCATCACGGCGATGAGCTCGACGAGCACCATGAGGCGCCGCACTCGAGCTGGGACTTGTTCGCCGAAATGGTTGGCGAATGGGAAGGCCGGCAGAAGGTTGGCGGCAAGATCGAGGAAGCAAGCGGCGGCAGCAGTTTCTGGCTCGCGCCTGGAGCGCGGTTCAATTCGGCCGGTGGATTATCCTTCGCGGGATCATTCGGAGTGCCGCTATGGCAGCACATCCGGAACTCGCACCCGGACAACGATTACCGAGTGAGTTTCTCGATTGGAAAAGCCTTCTGATTAACCATTGGCGGTGAGCCGCTGTTAGTCGTCATCGGGCGACAAGCCCGGCATGACCAGGCTAGCAGTGGCCACCGCCGTGCTGACTCTCGCGCTCGCATCTCCGGTGCGGGCGGGCGATCCGCTGCCTCCTCTGCCAGTCACTCCGCAGAGCAATGCGCAGCTGCATACCCTGGGTCAGCAATTTACCGGGGCGACCGGCGAGCTTGCTGCGCGGCTCCTTGCTGCGCACAACCGCGAACGGGCGCTGGTCGGACATGCGCCGCTGGCGTGGGATCCCGATCTTGCGGCCTCTGCTGCTTCATATGGTCCGACCCTGGCGAGTCTCGGGCGCCTCATTCATTCGCCGCGCGAGGGCCGGCCCGGTCAGCGCGAGAATCTCGCGAAGGCCTGGCATGGCACGCTGACGCCCGAGCAATTCGTCGACCTGTGGTCGCGCGAGAAACTGCAGATGCAGCCCGGGCTGTTCCCGGCGGTCAGCCGTACCGGCCAGTGGGAAGACGTCGCGCACTACACCCAGATGGTGTGGCCGACGACGACCCGCGTGGGTTGCGCAATTTATTCTGCCGACTGGGATTATTTGATCTGCCGCTATTCGCCGCCGGGGAATATCGACGGCAAGCCGGTGTTCGCGCCGGCGCCGCCTGTGCTGGTCGCGCAGGCAAGCACCCGCGTCGGCAATTAATCCCGTCCTAGTTTATGATTACCAGCGACGGTTGGCGCGCGGGGTGAAGCTCTCGCCTTCGTCGGGTCCAGCTTCCGGGGTAGCCGGGCCTTCGCCGGACTGCTTCATTTCAAGGAAGGTGCGGACGGTTTCGGCCGACACGGCGCGGCCGAACAGCCAGCCTTGCGCTTCCGAGCAGCCGAACTTCTTGAGCTCGGCGCGAATCTGCTCCGATTCAACGCCTTCGGCGGTAATCGGAACGCTGAGCGTGTGACCGAGGCTGGCGATAGTGTCGACGATTGCCGCCGTTTGCTCGCTCTTCACCATGGTCGAGATGAAGCTCTTGTCGATCTTGATGCGGTCGATCGGCAGGTTGTTGACCTGCGCCAGCGACGCATAGCCGGTGCCGAAATCGTCGAGCGAGATGCTGACACCGACATTCTTCAGGCTCTGGACGATGGTCAGGACCTGGTCGCGGTCCTCGAGTAACGAGGCTTCAGTAATCTCGATCTCCAGCCGGTGCGCAGGGAAGCCGGTCTTGGCGAGGATCTTCATGACCTGCTCGGCGAGCGTGCGGTCGCGGAACTGCACCGGCGACACATTGACCGCGATCTTCAGGTTCGACGGCCAGTCGCGGGCTTCGCGCAGCGCCTGCTCCATCACGCTCATCGTGACGGGCGCGATCAGTCCGGTCCGTTCGGCGGCCTCGATGAAGGCTTCGGCTTCGACGAAGCCGCGGGTCGGCGAACGCCAGCGGGCCAGCGCCTCAAAGCCCACGAGTTCGCGGGTCGCGAGGTCGATCAAAGGCTGGAAGAAGGGGACAAACTCATTGTTCACAACGCCGTTGCGGATGTCCTCTTCGAGCTTCAGGCGCTCGGAGAGCTCACGCTCGAGCTGCTGGTCGAACCAGGCGAAGCCGTTCCGGCCGGCAGATTTGGCGGCGTAGAGCGCGACATCGCTATGGCGAAGGACGTCTTCCTCGCTCTGCGTGTTGCGGCCGATCTGGGCGAGGCCGACCGAAGCGGACGCCTGGATTTGCGCGCCGCCAACGTAAATCGGCGTGGTGAGGCGAGCGAGGATCGCCTTGGCAACCTCTTCGCCTTCGCTGGCGCTGGCGCCCTTGAGCAGGATCGCGAACTCGTCGCCGCCGATGCGGGCGCAGCATTCCGCCGCTTCCGCCGACTTGGTCATCGATTCCGCGACGTGGCGAAGAAGGTGGTCGCCGGCGAGGTGACCGTGGAGGTCGTTGACCCGCTTGAAGTGGTCGAGATCGAGAAGGAGCAGGACGCCAGTCGACTTGGTCTCGAGCGCTTCCGACAGCGAGCGGACGAGCTCGCGCCGGTTGGCGAGGCCAGTCGTCGGGTCGGTATTGGCGTTGCGGTGCGCGGTGCGCTCCGCCTCGTCATAGGCCTCAAGCGCCTGTTTCAGGTCCTTCGAGCGCCGCCAGCCGAACAGGATAATCGCGCAGTTGAGGACGAATGCCACCTTGAGCGTGTCGACGGAATCCGGGAGCGGTCCGCCGAGAAACGCAGGTGGCAGGAGACGGCTTCCGAGGCCGACGAACAGCATCAATGCTGCGACGGTCGCGCAAGTCGTAATGAGGTGGCTGCTGGCTACACTGACAGCCTGATTCTTGGTTCGACGCACCCGGTCCATCCACTTTTCGCAGTTAGGCACGGGAAGGTTAATTGCAGAAAGAAGTGAAGATTATCCTACGTTGACGATCGCCGTGTGTCAGGCAGCCGCCCCGTCGCCGGCGAGCCGCTCTTCCACCAGCTGAATCGCGGTGGCGATCGCGACGTCAACGTCGAGGTCGCTGGTGTCGAGCAGGATCGCGTTTTTCGCCTGGACAAGCGGGGCCACGTCACGGTTGGAATCGCGCTCGTCACGGACGCGGATGTCGATAAGGACATCATCGTAATGCGCCGGCATGCCGCGGCTCATGAGCTCTCGGACGCGGCGCTGGGCACGGACCTCGGGCGATGCGGTGACGAACAGCTTCACCGTGGCGTCGGGAGCGATCACCGTGCCGATGTCGCGCCCATCGAGGACGGCGCCGCCCGGTTGACCGGCGAATTCCTGCTGTCGTTCCAGCAAGGCCGCACGGACCGAAGGATAAGCCGAGACGCGCGACGCGATCTTGGACACGGGCTCACTGCGCAGCTCGGCGTCCTGAGGGTCGAAACCGAGGTCACTGCAGGCGCGCAGGGCCTCGAACTCATTGTTCGGATCACCACCCCAGCGCCACAGCTTCAATGCCACCGCCCGGTAGAGCAGGCCGGTGTCCATATGCGGCAGGGCGAAATGCGTCGCGAGCGCCCGCGCGATGGTCCCCTTGCCGCTGGCGGCGGGCCCATCGACGGCAATGACGAGATTGTCGGTTCGCGCGGGGTGGCTAGCCATCTTGTTGCGGCGCTTTGACAGCGCCATATCCCTATGGCAAGGCGCGCCGCCGAACGCTGGGCGTTGCCCGCGACCAACGCATTTTTACTGGAGTTGAAACCCTCATGGTGAAGCCCGAATGGGGCACCAAGCGCACTTGCCCCAAGTGCTCGACCCGCTTTTACGATCTCGGGAAGGAAGATCCGGTCCACTGCATCGAATGCGGCACCGACTTCGTTCCGGAACCGGTCCTGAAGTCGAAGCAGCCGCTTGCTTTTGAAGCAGCCGCGCCGGTCCAGAAGGAAGCCGAGCAGGACGAAGATCTTGCTGCGGACGATCTGGCGGTGGACGAGGACGAGGAAGTCAGCGCTGACGAGGAAGTCGATCTCGAGACCGGCGACGACGACCTTGGCGTCGAGCGGCCCGGCCAGGACGACGAAAGCTAGAATTCGAGAAAGTCGCGCCTATTTTCCCGTTTCCCGACGCGAAAACATCGCCTAAGGGCGCGCAAGGATTGGGGCCGTAGCTCAGCTGGGAGAGCGTCGCAATGGCATTGCGAAGGTCAGGGGTTCGATCCCCCTCGGCTCCACCAACCTCCTGAAAACCTGAACAATTCGGCGCTTGGCTGGCAACGGCTGGGCGCCGTTCTTGTTTGTCGGGGCGGGGCTTGTCTATGACGGTGCGGTTTGGGACGGGAGTGAACGTGGCGGCGCCTGGTCAACCGGTAAAGACAGTGACGATCGTCGGCGGAGGCACCGCCGGCTGGATGACTGCGGCAGTCCTTTCGCAATGGCTGAGCCAGGTCGAAGTACGGCTGATCGAGTCCGACGAGATCGGGACGATCGGGGTTGGCGAAGCGACCATTCCGCACATCCGCAACTATATTGCCTTGGCCGGAATCGACCCGCTGAAGATGATCAGCGAAAGCAAAGCGAGCTTCAAGCTTGGCATCCAGTTCGTCGACTGGGGCGCGCCGGGCGAAACCTACATCCACGGCTTCGGCAAGATCGGCCGCGACATGTTGTGGCTGCATCCTCACCAATTGTGGCTTGCCGCACGGGCTCGCGATGCGGGCAAGGTCAGGCACTTCGACAGCTATTCGCTGAACTGCGTGGCGTGTCACCAGAACAAGTTCGCTTTCGCCGACACGCGTAACCCCAATTCGCCGGTCGCCGACCTCGACTATGCCTATCACTTCGACGCCTCACTGTTCGCACGATTTCTGCGAGCTGAGAGCGAAGCCCGCGGCGTGAAGCGGATTGAGGGTCGGATCGTCGACGTGATTCAGAATCCGGAAAACGGTTTTGTCGAGAAGGTTAGGCTGACCGACGGCCGAGAAGTCGGCGGCGAGCTGTTCGTAGACTGCTCGGGGATGCGGGCGCTGCTGATCGGCGATGCGCTGGGTAACGGCTACGAGTCCTGGAAGCAGTGGCTGTTGTGTGACCGGGCCCAGGCGGTGCCATGCGCGAGCGTTTCACCGCTGACGCCCTACACGCGCTCGACTGCGAAAAAATCGGGGTGGCAGTGGCGCATCCCGCTTCAGCACCGAATTGGCAATGGCTATGTCTACGCGTCGGACCTCATCAGCGATGAGGAAGTGGCCGAAAGCCTTCTTGCCGATCTCGACGGCGAAGCGCTTGCCGATCCTCGGCCGGTGAAGTTCGCGCCGGGGCGCAGGCTGAAGGCATGGGACAAGAATGTCATTGCGCTCGGCCTGTCGTCGGGTTTCCTGGAGCCGCTGGAATCGACCAGCATCCACCTCATCCAGACCGGCATCCACCGGATCCTTGCAATGTTCCCGGCGCAGGGTTTCGACCAGGCCGACATCGACGAATACAACCGGCAGTCGCGCTTCGAATATGAGGATGTCCGCGACTTCATCGTCGCTCACTACAAGGTGACCCGCCGGAGCGGCGATCCCTTCTGGGATTATGTCCGCGAGATGGACGTGCCCGGCAGCCTCAACGAGCGCTTCGACCTATTCCGGTCGTCAGGGCGCTTCTTCAAGCGCGGAGCGCAAGAACTGTTCGCCGAGGAGAGCTGGGTCCAGGTATTGCTCGGGCAGGGGCTCGAGATGAACCCCGACCCGGTCGCAAACTTCGTCGGCGATCCGGAGCTGTTCGAGTTCCTCGATGATGTCGCGGACACGATCGCCGAGGTCGCGGAAGGGATGCCGGACCATGGCGAGTTCGTGTCGCGTCTGCCACCAAGCACGACGGCTCAAGCCGCGCCGCAGGAAGCGCCGGTCAGCTTCACAATGAAATACGAGCGGCTGGTGCATTGAGACGTGCGTGGCTGGAAGGCCACACTAGGTCGGACTTTCCTGAACCCCAGATTGACACGTCGCCGAAAGAATCTCATTCCGACGCCACGGAGTCTTGAAATGGGCTCTGAAATGTAACCGGTTACACCGCTGCCACGGGAGAGGGGCCCAGTGACCACGATGAACAACAAGCGCCGGCTTGCGTCCGGAATTTCCACATTTGCGGTCACGGTCGCGCTTTGCGTTGCCCAGCCTGCCTACGCCCAGGCCGAATATGGCAACATCGAAGGGCACGTCGACGGCGCGAAGGCCGGAAGCCAGGTCACTGCAGTCGACAATACGACTGGCCAGAGGTCGGTCGGCACGGTCAATGCCAACGGCGATTATTCCATTCTCGGCCTCCGGCCCTCGACCTATACGGTCACCGCTGAAGGTCAGGCTCCCCAGACAACCAGTCTCCAGGTTGGCCAGTCGGTCACCGTCGATTTCGTTTCCGCGGCGCCCCCTGCGCCGGGAACTCCTGCTGGCGCCATCGTCGTTCGTGGCCGCCGCACGGCCCAGCCGACGCAAGCGCAGACGGTTGCGACCAACATCACGCCCGCGCAGATCGAGAATCTGCCCCAGAGCCAGCGCAACTTCCTCAGTTTCGCACAGCTCGCTCCGGGCGTGGCCTTGATTTCGCCGAGCGGCGCACAGCAGCTCCAGGCTGGCGCACTTGCTCCGCAAAATGCCAACATCCTTCTCGACGGCATGAGCTTCAAGAACCCGATCAACCACGGCGGTATGTTCGGGCAGAACTTCGGCGACTTCGGCAACCCCTTCCCGCAGATCGCGATCCAGGAATATCAGCTCCAGACGCAGAACTTCGGCGCCGAGAACGGTCAGTCAGCGTCCGCGCTACTCACCGCCATCACCAAGACTGGCGGCAACCAGTTCCACGGCGATGTCTTTGGCGAATGGCAGCCGCGCTCGTTCGTCGAGAAGGGGCATTTCGAGGCCACCAAGCAGCCCTACGATCGCAAGCAGTTCGGCGGCGACCTTGGCGGGCCGATCATTCCGAACACCTTGAGCTTTTATGTCGCGTTCGAAGGAACCAACCAGAAGGTCCCGCCTGGCACCTTCAACGACCTGAACGTGACGATCCCGCAGAACATCGAGGATCTGATCAACAACTCGATTTCGCGGACGTTCAAGCAGCGGTTGTACTTTGGAAAGCTGACCTGGTTTGCGTCGCCCAACGATACCGTCAATGTGATGGGCTACAAGCGCAAGCAGAGCAATCTTGCCGACTTTGGAGGTAATGCGCCGCCAGAGCATGGGCACTTCCTGCAGACCAACCAGGACCGCTACCAGTTCCAGTGGCGGCACACTGCCGGCGACTTCGTGAACTTCCTGAATGCGTCCTATGACAAGGCGAACCAGGGAACTCCGAATGTCAGTGACGGTCCTGAGTATATTCTGAAGGCGGCCGCCAACACCGGCTCGCAAGACCTCGTGCTCATGGGCGCCAATGGCTTCCAACAGAACGACACCGAGAAGTCCTGGACGATCCGCGACGACGCCACGCTTCGTCATGGGGTGCATACGTTCAAGGCCGGTGGCCAGATTGTTTTCTACAAACTGTCCCGCATCGAAGCGGCGAATACGAACGGCACCTATTTCGTCGCCAATCCTTGTCCGGCCAGCTGCACCAACTTCGACATCACGGCCGCGGCGCCATTTGCCGGCCGGATCAACATCAACCCGGCTCCCGGCCTGACCGCCAAGGACACCCAGGTCGGTCTCTACATCTCCGACGAATGGAAGCCGGACGATCACTGGACGATCAACGCGGGCCTTCGCTGGGACTTCGAGAGCAATCCCAACAACAAGGATTATGTGACGCCGGCGGCGATCGCCGCCGCGCTTCGCAATTATCCGGGTTGGGCCGCGCGCGGGATCGATCCCGAGGATTACATTTCCGACGGCCACAACCGGAAGCCGTTCTATGGCGAGTTCCAGCCAAGGCTCGGCGTTGCCTATGACGTTCATGGCGACAAGGACACGGTGATCTTCGGCGGTGCTGGCCGCTACTACGATCGCAACCTGTTCATCCAGGGCGTGATCGAGCAGCAGCAGAACGCCAACACGGTCATCACCGTCGATCTGGCGGCTGCCTGCAGCGGTGGATCACCCCCTGCTTACTGCCACGATCCTGAAGCGCTGCGGACCTTCGCAGCAAGCCAGGGCTTCTCCGGTGGCGCAGTCTGGGTTCTCCCGAACAAGGTCAAGATGCCCTATTCGGACCAGTTCGATCTGGGAATCCGCAAGCGGTTCGGAAGCAGCGGCATCACCGCGACGGTTACCTATAGCCACGTGGAATCGCACAACATCTCGATGTTCGGGCGCGCCAACTTCTACGAAAATGGCTGGTACACGCTCATCAGCACTCCGACCGGATGTTCGAACGGCGGAGACCAGTGGATCATCGACTTTACGCCGAACGGCCCGTTCCCGAACTGCGCGGCCAACATTGCCCAGCTCCCGGGTTTCAACGGCAAGCTCAACCGGGGCCTCAACAACGGCCGCGCAAAGCTCGATGCCCTGTTCGTGCAAATCGAGAAGCCGTTCACCGAGGCGTCGACCTGGGGCTTTACCCAGGCGATCACGATCCAGAACGCGCGCAGCAACGTCCCGATGGAGCTTAACAGCGACGAGATGTTCAATGCTCCGGCGTTTGGGACCTATGGCTGGAACCGCATCAACGGCGTACCGAAATGGTCGTCGGTGACGACTGGGATCTGGCGGGCGCCGCTTGGGATCACCCTGTCAGGTACCCTGTCGCTTAACTCGGGTCCGGCGTTCGGCAACATCGTTGCGCCGTGGAACGGTCTGACCGGACCGGTTCCGGTGGGTGCATGCTGCTTCGGCAACTTCGGTGGCCCGCTCTTCCCGAAGAAGGACATCGCTTACAAGCGGCTCGACGTCCGCGTCGCCAAGACCTTCAAAATGCCTTGGGGCCACGAAGCGACGATCGACTTCGCCGCGTTCAACGTCTTCAATTGGCTGAACCGGACTTATTCGACCTGGGGTGCCGGTGGTGGCAACCCGCCGCCGCTCACCGAGAATGGGCAGGTCGCGAACGACCAGCGCCAGTTCCAGGTTGGGCTCAAGTACAAGTTCTGATCGGTTCAAAAGTGCTACGGGAGGGGGGCGGAAACGTTCCCCTCCTTTCTTTTTGGGAATTCGCGTGAAACCTGAGCTTCGACGTTTTGGGACGAGCCAGAGTCCCGTCGTCGTGATCGATGAGTTCAGTGGCGATTGGGAGGCCGTAGCGCGCCTGGCCGATGCGCTTGCGCCATTCCCGCGCGTGGCCGAGCACAGCTATTATCCCGGAGTGCGCCGCGTGATCTCGAGGGCCGATGCGGAGGCGGACGCCTATGTCGAGCGCACCTGCCGGGACGCGGCCCAGTTCATCGCTGGTGCCTTCGATGTGGAGGGTTTCGAGCTGGTCGAAGGGAGCTTCTCGATCGTGTCGTCGCAGCCGTCGGACCTGCAGCCGGCGCAGCGGGCACCGCACTTCGATTCCACCGATCAGAAATATTATGCGCTGCTGCATTATCTGCGCGTTCCTGAAGGGACGGGCACGGCCTTTTATCGCCAGCGCGCGACAGGCATCGAGCGCGTGACTGAGCACAATGTCGATGCTTTCGTGGCGACTGCTCGTTCCGCTGCGGCAGCTCTGCCAGCGGACGCCGGTTACATTGTCGATTCGGATGAATCCTACGAACAGATCGGCGCAATCGAGGCGGTGCCCGACCGGATGCTGATCTACCAGGGCAGCCTGCTTCACTCGGGCATCATTTCGAAGGGCATGAAATTCAGCGCCGACCCTCGCGAAGGGCGACTCACTGCCAACCTGTTCGTTCGAGGGCATTGAGATGCGAATGCTGACCGCAGCGGCCTTTTCGGTAGTGCTTGCCGCCGCCTCGGCTGGCGCCCAGCAGCGCACCTACATAAACCCGATCGACATCGATTATCGCTACAATTGGGAAGAGACCAATGCGGGCATCAGCTACCGCACCGGCGCCGACCCGGCGATCGTCCGGCACAAGGGCGCTTACTATCTCTTCGAAACCTTGGCCGATGGTTATTGGCGGTCGACCGACCTCATGCACTGGACGTTTATCACGCCAAGCATGTGGCCCAACCAAGGGATCGTGGCACCGGCAGTGGCGTCGGATGGCGACCGGCTGATCATCTGGCCCTCGACCTCGTTCACGCGCCCCAACTCGATCTATGTCTCCACCGCTCCGGAGTCCGGCAAGCTCGACTTTCTCGTACGCTCCATTCCGGCCCCGCCGCACGCCGAGGACGACAAATATCCCGAGAAGATGAAGCCGGACGCGATCCCGCCGGGGCCGTGGGATCCGGGCCTGCTGAAGGATGACGACGGCCGCTGGTACCTTTATTGGGACAGCAGCAACGTCTGGCCGATCTACGGGATCGAGATCGCGTTCGAGGACGGCAAGCTAATCTACAAGGGCGATCCGACGCCGCTGGTTCTGCTTCATCCCGAGCAGCATGGGTGGGAGCGTTTTGGGCAGGATCACAGCGGGCTGCTTGCTAACGGTCAGCCGACCAAGCCCTATGTCGAGGGCGCCTGGATGACCAAGCTCGGCGGGCGGTACTACCTGCAATACGGAGCGCCCGGTACCGAGTTCAACGTCTACGCTAATGGCACATACGTATCCGACCAGCCGCTCGGGCCTTACAAGTATGCCGACTACAACCCGATCGCCTACAAACCTGGCGGGTTCGTCCACGGCGCCGGGCACGGTTCGACGTTCCAGGACAATTACGGGAACTGGTGGAACACGGGGACGCCGTGGATCGGCTATAACTGGACGTTCGAGCGGCGGATCAACATGTTTCCCGGCAAATTCTACGCCGATGGGCAGATGGCGTTTTCGGCGCGCTTCGGCGACTTCCCGCAATATGTGCCGACGAACCAGGTCGACGATCCCGACGGCCTGTTCACCGGGTGGATGCTGCTATCCTACCGCAAGCCGGCGAGCGCTAGCTCGACGATGGGTGAGTTTGCGGCGCCCCGGGTGACGGACGAGAATCCGCAGTCCTTCTGGGTTGCGGCTGAAAACAAGCCCGGGGAAACGCTGACGGTCGATCTCGGCAAGATCGATACCGTGCGAGCGGTCCAGGTAAACTTCGCAGATTACAAGTCCGGGCGGTTCAATGACGCGCCGGACATTTACACCGAGTTCGAGCTGCAGGGATCTGCCGATGGCCAGACTTGGGCGAGGATCGCGCAGACCGAGTCGCCACGCCGCGACCGGCCGAATGCTTATTTCGAGCTAGCCCAGCCGGTGCGCGCGCGCTTCATCCGCTACGTCCACGGGCATGTCGGCGCAGCAAACCTCGCGATTAGCGATATCCGTGTATTCGGAAGCGCGGATGGCCGCGCTCCTGCGATGCCAGGCAGTGTCGTTGGCCAGCGCCACTTTGACCAGCGCGACGCGACGATCCGTTGGGCGAGGGTGCCGAACGCGGTCGGTTATAACATCCGCTTTGGCATTCGCCCGGACCGGTTGACGCTGACGCACCAGCTGTGGGCGGACGAGCTGGGCAATGGCGCGACGTTGAAAAAGGAACTGCGCTCTCTGAACTCGGGCGTGCCTTATTGGGTCGCGATCGAAGCGTTTAACGAAAGCGGCGTGTCAAAGCTTAGCCGCGTTCGCCAGGTCCGCTAGCCAGCCACCCGCCGGTGAACCCGGCGCGCTGGAGTCCCCGGCGAATGGCGGGTACCCGCCGCATGAATCGCCAGATGAAATCGTCGCGATAGTTCGCGGCTTGCAAGATGATCGGCCCCTGATCGATGCCAAGATAATCCTTGGCGACCCATCCGTGTTTCGGATCGACGCTTCCGGTTTCGAGCTTGGCATCCGCGTAGGTAAAGCTCGGGTTGAAGCTATCCTTGAAGCCGTAGCGGTCGAACACCCCGCGCTGCTTGAGCATCTCCTCGGCGCAAGGGATTACGATCTCCGGCGCGAATGGCAGCGCCCCGAGGGCCGCCGACGCCGTCAGGGTTCCATCGTCGCGTCCATCCGGTTCGCCGATTGGGCCGCGCGCGGAATAGCCAAAGAACTGTCGCATCTGGCCGTTGAATTGGCGTTGGAAATCGCCGGGTCCGTCGCAGGCGGCCAGACCCCACATGCGCTTGGAGTAGCCTTGCCATCCCATCGGATTGGCGGCGCAATAGCCCCAGTTCGCGTAAGTCTCCCGGCGACTATTTTCGAAATAGTCGAAGCCAGCCTGGCGCATCACCGCGTCCCGAATGCCGCGGTAGTCGACGAAGATCTGGCTGTACTGACCAGGAAACAGGGGCGCGAAGGCGATCCGCCGTGTCTGCCCCTCGCCACGCCAAAAGGAAGGATAGGTCGCGGTCCACTGCTCCCACAAATCGTCCGGGCCCGGGTGCGTCGGAGAGCCCAAGGCGAGGATGTTGACGCACATGCCTTCGTTGAACCCGACCCAATTGGCCGCGATCAGGCCCTGGCCGGGATGCCAGCCCATCGAGATGGCCTTGCGGCCATCGGACCGGAAGAAATCCCATTCAGCGCGCTCATAGAGATCGCTGGCGAGCTTGCGGATCTCCCGCTCGGCCGGATTGTCTCGGTCGTAATATTGGCCCGCGAACAAAGCGCCGAGCAGCAGCAAGGTGGTGTCGACGCTCGACAGCTCGACGTCCTTGAACCGAGTGCCGGTTTCCATGTCGAGGAAGTGGTAGAAGAAGCCTTTGTAACCGGCCGTGCCCGTGGGCGCAGGGCCCTGCGGCGCGTTCCACAAGAAGCGCAGGGTGGTGAGAGTGAGGTTACGGGCCTCGGCGCGTGAGCACCAACCGCGTTCGGCGCCGATGGCATAGGCCGGGAGGGCAAATCCAACAGCCGCGATGCTACAGAAGGAGGGGGTCGGCCAGCGGTCGGGAACGAGCCCGTTCTTGCGGTTCACCGTGTCCCAAAACCATTGGAAGGTACGCTTTTCGATGTCTGTGTAGGACGCGGGCAGGGCAGGGCGTTGCGCCAGCACGCGGGGCGCCCACGCGCTGCTGGTCGCAACAATAGCCGTCGCCTTTATCAAATCGCGGCGATTCAGGATCATTCTTAGGCTCCGGTGGTGTCGCGGATCACAAGCTCTGGCTTGTGCAATTCATCGCCGGGGCTGTCCGTTCCGCCCAGGATTTCGAGAAGGCGCTCGACCGCCCGCTGGCCAAGCTCGGCGATGCGGACACGAACGGTGGTGATGCCCAGGTGCTGAGCGAGCGGAATGTCGTCGAAACCAGCAACGGCGACGTCTTCAGGGACTTTTACTCCGGCTTTGCGAAGCGCTTCGTAAGCGCCGATGGCCATATTGTCGTTGGCAGCAAAGATCGCGTCGAACGACGCGCCTTTCGACAGCAGGCTTTCGACGGCTCGAGCACCGGACTCCTCGTAAAAGTCGCCCTGAAGCACCTCGAGTTGCACGCCCGGTTCTGCTGCGAGCCTATCGGTGAAGGCGTCGGCGCGCTCCTTGGCGTCGATGTTTCCCATCGGGCCGGCGATGTGGACGATCCGCCGCCGTCCCAGCGCCAGCAGATGTTCGGCGACCGCGACCGCACCGGCGGGATTGTCGAGATGAATCCCGGCGCGGTCCGCTGCCGGCGCGCGAGTATTGATCAGCAAAGTCGGAAGCCCAGCCGGAAGCGCATCGACCAGATCCTGGTCACGTACGTGAGGCGCCATCAACAGGAGGCCGTCGACTCGGCCACGCATGGCACGAAGGACCGCGGTGCTGCCGTGAGTCTCCGGGTGCATGTTCGACAGGAGCAGGAAATAGTCGCGGGCGCTTGCAACATCGTCCATGCCGCGCACAATCTCCGAGAAGAACTCGCCGTGAAGCGCCGGGAGGACGACTCCGATCGCGTTGGTTTTTGCTAGGCTCAGACTCCGGGCGCCGGCATGCGGGACATAGCCGAGCTCGCGTGCGGCTTCCTCGACCCGGGCGCGGGTTTCCTGGCTGACGTTGTCGAGGCCGTTCAGCGCTCGCGACACGGATGCGACCGAGACCTCCGCCCGGCGGGCGACATCACGGATGGTCGCGTGTCCCATGTCTCTCCTATCGGCAGCAATTGCGCGAAAAGTCACGCGCTGGCAGATTGCATTTGCTCGGGACGTTCGTCATGTAACCGGTTACATCGGTGGTCAAGCGCGTCGCGCCGATCCAATTATTTTGGAATCACTTCCCCAAGGGGAGGCCGGCATTAGAGGGGTAGCCATGCAAGACATGCGCATTTCGCGGCGTGCCGCACTGATCGGCGGAGGCGCTGCCGCAGCCTGGTTGGCGAGTCCCGTGCGCGCGCTCGTCCAGGCGGCGGCAAAAGCTGCCGTTCCGGCGTTTGTCGACGATCTCATCGGGCGCATGACGCTGGAGGAAAAGGCCGGGCAGCTTCAGCTTATGGCATCGGCCTGGGGCGGCGGCATCGCGACGGCGCTCAACCCACCGAGCGAAGGATCGAGCTTCCCGCAGCAGACTGAAGAGGCGCGTCAGGGTCAGCTTACCGGCGTGTTCAATGGCAATGGCGCGCGCATGGCGCGGATCCTGCAGACTGCTGCGGTCAAAGAATCCCGGCTGAAGATTCCGATGATCTTTGGCGCCGACATCATTCACGGCCATCGGACAATCTTCCCAGTTCCTCTGGCGGAAGTCGCGAGTTTCGAGCCTGACCTGGCTCGTCGAACCGCCGAAGCCGCGGCGTTTGAAGCCGCCGGCGCTGGCATCGACTGGACCTTCTCTCCGATGGTCGACGTCGCTCGCGATCAGCGCTGGGGCCGGGGGGTCGAGGGTGGCGGCGAGGACGTCTTGCTCGGACGCCTGTTCGCTGCTGCACGCGTCCAGGGATTTCAGGGGGCGGACTTGAAGTCGACCGAGCACATGATGGCCTGCATCAAGCATTTCGCGGCCTACGGCGCGGCGGAATCGGGCCTCGACTACAATACGGTCGACATGTCTCAGGAGCGGCTCCGCGAGGTCTACCTGCCGCCGTACAAGGCCGGATTCGATGCCGGTGCAGGCTCAGGCATGGCGTCGTTCAACGAGATCAATGGCGTGCCGTCGACCGGCAACCACTGGCTGATGAGCGATTTGCTACGCGGCGAATGGGGTTTCCAGGGCTTTATCGTCTCGGACTATACCGGCGACGAGGAGATGATCCTGCACGGCTTCGCCAGGGATGGCCGCGACGCGGCGCGCCTCGCCTTGCTCGCCGGCGTCGATATGAGCATGCAGAGCGGTCTCTATCGCCAGCATCTGCCCGACCTGGTTCGCAAGGGTGAGGTGCCGGAAGCCGTGCTCAACCAGTCGGTCCGCCGGGTGCTTGCGGCGAAGGCGATGCTCGGTCTGTTCGACGATCCCTTCCGCCGCATCGACGAGAAGCGCGAAAGCGCGCGCTCGCTGCTTCCAAAGACACGGGCGCTTGCGCGCGAGTCTGGGCGCAAGGCGATCGTGCTGCTGAAGAATGAAGGCGACCTCTTGCCGCTGCCGCGTTCCGGCAAGAAGATCGCGCTGATCGGTCCGTTCGCGAGCGGCCAGCACGACCTGGTCGGCCCGTGGGTGGTCTATGGCGACGACGCCAAGGCCATCGATCTCGCCACTGGCGTCCGCAGTGCGCTAGCCGACAAGAATGGCGTCATCGCCGCGCAAGGTTCGGGCGTCGAGGAGCCGCTGCCTGGTGGCATCGAACAGGCGGTCGCCGCCGCGCGTCAGGCCGACATCGTCGTCCTCGCCATTGGCGAACATGCTGGCATGTCGGGCGAGGCCCAGTCGCGAACCGAAATCCTCGTGCCCGAACCGCAGCAGGCGCTGGCCGAGGCCGTCGCCGCAGTCGGCAAGCCGGTCGTGGTCGTGCTCAAGCATGGCCGCGCGCTCGCGCTGGAAGGCGCGGTCGCCAATGCGCAGGCGATCCTCGCCACCTGGTTCCTTGGGACCGAGACCGGCAATGCGATCGCCGATGTCCTCTTCGGCGCTTACGGCCCGTCCGGCCGGCTGCCTGCGAGCTTCCCGCGTGCCTCGGGCCAGGAGCCATATTATTACGCGCACAAGACCACCGGCCGTCCGAACCCGCCCGGACCGCTGCAGCCGTACAAGGCGCATTTCCGCAATATCCCGAACAGCGCCCTTTATCCGTTCGGTCACGGTCTGACTTATGGGAAGATCGAATATGCCGAACTCACTCTCGGCTCGCCGACGCTGGCGATGAATGGCCAGATCACCATCAGCGCGCGCATTACCAATCGCGGCACGCGCGCGGCCGAGGAAGTCGTGCAGCTCTACACGCACGACCGCACCGGCAGCGTCACTCGCCCGATCCGAGAGATGAAAGCCTTCCGGAAGCTAGCGCTTGCGCCCGGTCAGTCGGACGTTGTGACATTCACGCTGCGGTCGAGCGACCTTGCTTTTTACGGATTGCAAAACCGCCTTACGGTCGAGCCCGGCACGTTCGATGTGTGGATCGCGCCTTCAGCCGAAAGCGACGGAGTGCACGGCAGTTTCGACCTGGTCGCTTAGGCTGCTTCGCCCGCCAGCTCGCGCACGATCCGGTTGTGCGTTCCGCGCCGGAACGGGCTGAACAGCATCGCGACTGCGGATAGCGCCAGGAACAGCATCGGCACGAGAGCCACTGTGTTGCGCATGGTCGCCAGCACGTCCGCGCTCTGCTGGACGTTGGCGACGTATCCGGCCGAAGCGAAGGTCCAGCCGAGGATGAGGGTCGCGATGCCGATGCCAATCCGTTGCAGCAGCGCGGCTACCCCGAACACCGCGCCTTCGACGTGGAGCCCGGTTTCGAGCTCGCCATATTCGATCGTGTTCGGAAGCATCGCCCAGAAAGTGAAGTGCAGGCCGACGACGATCGTTTGAACGATGACCAGGAATACCTGCATTCCGAATGGCGTGTCGATGTTCGCGACGGCGAAAATCGAAAGAGCGAGCATCGCGAGGCTTGTCGCGAGGAGCCACAAGGCACGAAGGCCCATGTAGCGTCCGACCAGCATCCACAGCGGTATCGCAATAGCACTGACGACGCCCATCGAGGCGAGCGCCAGCTGGCCGGCTTGCGGGTCGTTGAGCAGATATTTGAAATAATAGAGAACGGATTTGCCGAGCACGGTGACGGCGACGATCATCGACAGCATTGCCGCATTGAGCACCACGAAGGCGCGATTGCGGGCCAGGCTTATGAGCGTTGCTCCGAGGCTCGCTGGGGGAGGGCGATCGATCTGCCCGCAGTCGCGGTAGGTGACGCCGACTAGCAACAGGATGGCCGAGGCCAGAATGGCGAAAATCACTGCGGCACCGAAATAGGTCTGAGCTGCAGTTGAGCCCGTGAGCCAGCTTCCGATGGGCGCCGTGCCCAGCGCGATTGCCACTTGGGCGGCCGTTCCGAACAGCATGCGGGAGCCCGCAACAAAGGCTCGGTCACCGCCGTCCGGGCTGACCCTGGCGGACATCGCCAAATAGGGGACATTGACCGCGGCATAGGCGGAGCGGAACAACAGATGTGCGAAGAACAACGCGGCGAGCGCCCAAAAGCCGGTGCCGAGTGGCGGGAGGTAAGCGAGCACGAAGGTTAGGCCGAGCGGAATCCCGCCCGCAGCGACCAAGGCGCCATAGCGGATCTTCGCCTGCTTCCGGTCGACAAGGATGCCGACCACGAAATTGGCAATTCCGTCCCAAACGGAGGCGAGTCCATATCCGATTCCGGCAAGACCAATCGGCAGGCTCACTGCGTCCGTGTAGTAGAACAGCAGGAAGAGCATGACGCTTTGCCAGTAGAGATTGAACGCGAAGTCCCCGAAAGCGAACAGCAGCAGGCGTGGCTTCGACGGGCGACTCATCACCCGGGTCTTAGTGGCCCCGCTCAGCAATGAAACGGGTCGTGCGCTTCCGGGATTTTGGCGCAGGACGAGGCGGCGGCGTCAGGGTCACGTTTCGGATGCAATTATCGAAACCGATCCAATCGATCCTCGGACCGCGTTTCCCGGCATTGCGGTTGCACAGCTGGATCCGCCAATTCGGCGGATCTTTCTTGCGCACGAATTTCAGCGCGCGGTTCATCGCGCCCTTCTGCTGGTCCATGCAGTGAGCATTCCAGCGACAGACGAATCCGATGTTGAGAATCACCGGATCATAAAGGGGGGCTGGGCCAGCGTCGGCGCCGCTCGCCGCGGACACGGTCAGCAAGGTTGCGGCGGCGAGCTTCCAGCGCATCGCCTATCCCACTGTCAAAGTTGCGATTTTATCGCAAGTACTCGACGTCATGGCGGCAACCATTTCCATAGTCATGTGGTATCGCAGCCAAAATCCCAATTCATGGTTAACGCGACCCTGCTGCCCTAGTGTATTGACACTATAATACACTATCGCGTATCGTCCGGCCGACAGGGAGGACAGACTTATGTATTCTCAACAAGAGCTCGACGACGCCGTTGCCGCTGGAGTGATCAGCGCCGACGCCGCCGACGCGCTTCGTTCCCATATCGAAAGTCAGCGCTCGCTTAGCATTCCCGATGAAGAGCAGTTCCGCCTCATCACGGGATTCAACGATATATTCGTATCAATTGCTGCAGCCATTCTGCTTTTCGCGGTCGGCTGGATCGGACAGTGGATCGGTCAGCAAAGCAACCTGGTCATCACCGACGACGGCGGCACGGGCCCGAGCTTTCTTGCTCCGCTTGCGGTTGCTGGGACATCGTGGGGACTTGCCTTATTCTTCACGGCCAAGCGGCGCATGGCGCTGCCGTCGATCATCCTGCTCCTCGCCTTCGTCGGTGCGGTGCTTGCGACCAGCGCATTCCTGCTGGTGCAGATCGTCGGGCCTGATCGCTTCGACAATAACGACAACGAACTGATTCCGGCCCTCATCGGCGGTGCCAGCGCGGCAATTGCCGCCGGCGCAGCCTGGCTTCATTGGCGCAAGTTCCACGTGCCGATTACGGTTGCCGCAGGTGCAGCCGCCGTCGCCGGTCTGTTCCTTGCCATCGTCGTTGGCATCGTTCAGCCGCATGACAGCGAAGCAGCCAAGAATTTGATCCTGAGCTTCGTCCTGTTGCTCGGCATTGGCGTGTTCCTGTTTGCGATGTGGTGGGATTCATCGGACCGCGCGCGCGTCACTCGCCGTTCGGATGTCGCCTTCTGGCTGCATCTGCTGGCGGCACCGATGATCGCTCACCCGATCTTTTCGCTGATGGGCCTCAACAGCGGCGCGGTGAACACAGGCGAGGCGCTGGCTGTCGTCGGCCTCTACGTACTGTTCGGCCTGACGGCGCTGGCGATCGACCGTCGCGCGCTGCTCGTCTCGGCCCTGGCCTATGTGCTCTACGCGCTGACCGAGTTGTTCAAGCAGTTCGGCGCGGTCGAGCTCAACATCGCACTGACGGCGCTGGTGATTGGCTCGGCTTTGTTGCTGCTATCGGCCTACTGGCACCAGGCGCGGAAGCTGGTGGTCATGCGCCTGCCTTCGAACCTGCAGGCTCGCTTGCCGAACCTCGATCGCCCGGCGGCGGTTACCCTACCAGCCGCATGAGGCGGCGCTCGAGCGGGGCCAGAACTCCAGCGAGTTCATGGCCCCGCTTCAGCACCTGACCATGCTCGCTAACGAGCGCGAACGCCCCTTGCTTCTGCCGAAGCGAGGGGTGTTTCTCTATGCGGATTTCGGGACGCTCTGAGTGCCGGCGATAAGCCGCGAAAATCGACACGTCTGGATCGATGCGGAGCGCATAATCGCGCCAGTGCCCGGCTGCGACCATGCGGCCATAGAGATCCAGAATCCGGGTGAGTTCCTTGCGATCGAAACTGACGATCGGGCGCCGGTCCCAGGTACTGGGAAACGGCGCGATGACGCTCAAGCGCTTTTGACCTTTGGCTGAGCCTGTCGCGGCGCCTTCAGCGCCAGCAGTTCCTTGCGGAGCGCGTCGATCTCATCCTCGAGCTCGGTGAGCTTGGCTCGAACCGGATCGACGTCTTCGCCGCACGGAGTCCCGTACGGCATGAAGCCCGGGCTGTAGTGAACGACGTCGATTGGCACCGGCTTGGCCGGGATACCGACGACGGTCTGTCCTGGAGCAACATCCTTGGTGACGACGGAATTCGCGCCGATCTTGGCGCCTTCGCCGATCTCGATTGGACCAAGGATTTGGGCGCCCGAACCAATCACAACGCCGTTGCGAAGCGTCGGATGCCGCTTGCCGCCGACGCCGGTCGTCGGATTCGTGCCACCCAGGGTCACGTGCTGGTAGATCGTGACATCGTCGCCGATGTCGGCGCTCTCGCCAATGACGCTGAAGCCGTGATCGAGGAAGAACCGCTGGCCGATCTTGGCGCCGGGATGGATGTCGATGCAGGTGAGGAACCGCGAGAAATGGTTCACCAGCCGGGCCAGGAAGTAGAGATGCCCCTCCCACAACCAGTGCGCGACGCGGTGAAGGGCCAGCGCGGTGACTCCCGGATAGAACAATACGTCCCAGCGCGAACGCGCCGCGGGATCGCGCGACTTTACGGAATCGAGATAGGCGATGAGACCCGACTGCATGGCGCACAATCTATGTCGCGGCTGTTGGAAATTCCAGCCGAGGCGAACATCTGTGCCATCGTGGAACCTTGCGAAGGGTCCGAGCGTCCGGCACATCGCGCCTGATACGGGGGAGTCAGATCATTCTACCGAGCATCATCAACGACCCTTCGGTGCTCGTCCCGTTCATCCTGATCGGGTTCGCGGCGCAATTGGTCGATGGGGCGCTCGGCATGGCCTACGGGCAGATTTCGAGCACCCTATTGGTCAGCATGGGCGTCCCCCCTGCCATGGCGTCGGCCGGAGTTCATACCGCAGAGACCTTCACCACTGCGGTCTCGGGGATCAGCCACACCGCGCACCGCAACGTGGACTGGAAATTGTTCACGCGGTTGGTGGTGCCGGGAGTGATCGGTGGGGTCCTTGGGGCCTACATCCTGACGTCGGTCGACGCATCGGTCGCGAAGCCCTTCGTGCTGGTCTACCTGACCGCGCTCGGGCTCTACCTCTTCTACCGCGGCGTAATGCATCGGCACACCGAGCGGCGTCCCAAGATCGTTTCGCCGCTCGGACTCGTGGGCGGCTTCCTCGATGCCGCCGGCGGGGGAGGCTGGGGCGGAATCGTGACGTCCAACCTGCTCGTCCAGGGCAGCAACCCGCGCAAGACGATCGGCACCGTCAACACCGCCGAGTTCTTCCTGACGGTCACGATATCGGCGACCTTCCTGGCGACGCTTGGGTGGCAGGCATTCACGACGGCCACCGTTGGCTTGCTGATCGGCGGCGTCTGCGCGGCGCCCTTCGGGGCGTGGATCGCGAAGCGGGTAAACGCCGACACATTGCTGACGTTCGTCGGCGCCCTGCTGACGGTGGTCAGCTGCTACGGGCTGTATCGCGCACTGGCATAAATCGAGACATCCGATTACAGCTGGAATTGTAATTGGAAGGATCGATGACAGTCCATCTGCCCACCATCAAGCAGCTGCAGTACCTGGTCGCGCTCCGACAGCACGGCCATTTCGGCAAGGCGGCCGACGCCTGCTTCGTCACCCAGTCGACCATGTCTGCCGGCTTGCGTGACCTCGAAACCTCGCTTGGTATCGTCCTGGTCGAGCGCAATCGGCGAATCGTGCGCTTCACCGCGCTCGGCGAAAAGGTCGCCGACAAGGCGGTCCGCGTCCTGCGCGAGGCGGAGGAGCTTGCCGAGCTCGCTCGTGCCGAGGGCAAGCCGCTGCACGGTGAGTTGCGGATGGGGGTCATCCCGACCATCGCGCCCTTCCTGCTGCCGGTAATGCTGCCGCGGCTGCGCAAGGAATGGCCGAGCCTCAAGCTCTACCTTCGCGAAGAGACCAGCCAGGCGGCGTGCGATGCCCTCCATCGCGGGCAGCTCGACTGCGTGCTGCTCGCGCTGCCGTACCCGTGCGGTGATGTGGAATCGGAAATGCTGATCGACGACCGCCTGTTCGTTGCATTCCCGGACGGTGAGGCGCCGCAGGGCAGCACCGTCGAAGTGGATGCGCTCGACGAAAACCGCATGCTGCTGCTCGAGGACGGGCATTGCCTGAAGGACCACGCGCTGTCGGCCTGCAACCGGCCCGACCTGCGCGCTCACGCCGCGATGATGGGCACCTCGCTCCACACGCTGGTACAGATGGTGGACAATGGCCTCGGCGTGACGTTCGTCCCTTCAATGGCGATCGAAGCCGGGATCCTCGACGGCACCAGCGTGTCAGCCAAGCCGCTTCGGTCGGATCATGGCTTCCGTCGCGTAGCGCTCATCTGGCGTCGCTCGAGCCCGCGCGAAAACGAATTCCGCCTGCTTTCGGCGACCCTCCGTCGAATCATCGGCGGACTCGTGCCCGCTACCGAAGAAAAAACGTTAGAGCCGGCCTAACCCCCGCCTGCCGCGGCGCCCTAGGGGAGTGGGGAGGGCTGGGGCGCCGCGGCCGAAACGCTCGAGTTATTTGGCCGGTTCGAGCTGCCGCTCGGACGCCGTGCTCCGGGCGGTATTGGTGTCTAGATCGAAGCGGTCGGCGTTCATGACCTTGGTCCACGCTTTCACGAAGTCGCGGACGAACTTATCCTGCCCGCCCTTCTGAGCGTAGATTTCGGCCACTGCGCGCAGCTCTGCGTTGGATCCAAAAATGAGGTCCGCGCGCGTTCCACGCCAGCATTCACCGCCATTTTTGCGATCGCTGGCAACATATTCTTCATCGTTGCTGCCCTCGACCGCCTTCCAGACGTTGGTCATGTCGAGCAGGTTGACGAAATAATCGTTCGTCAGCTGACCCGAGCGCTTGGTGAAATGGCCGTGGCCGCGCTCGCCATGGTTGGCGCCGAGCACCCTGAGGCCGCCGATCAGGACGGTCATCTCGGGCACTGAAAGGCCAAGCAGGCTGGCGCGGTCGAGCATCATCTCCTCGGTCTTCACCGCCAGCTTCTTCTTGCCGACATAGTTGCGGAAAGCGTCGGCCTCGGGCTCGAGCACCGCGAAGCTTTCGACGTCGGTCTGCTCGGCGGTCGCGTCGCCGCGCCCGCCGACGAACGGCACGTTGGTGGCGCCCGCCTTCTCCAGGCCGACAACACCGCCGAGCACGATCGCGTCGGCCATGCTGAGGTTGCCGCGGAGGCCGTCGAGCGTGTCGAGCACCTTCTTTAGTTCGGCCGGCTCGTTGACATCCCAATCCTTCTGGGGAGCGAGACGGATGCGGGCGCCATTGGCCCCGCCGCGATGGTCGGACTTGCGATAGGTCGAGGCCGATGCCCAGGCCGTCTTTACCAGCTGGCTGACGGTCAGGCCGCTGTCTGCGATCTTCTGCTTTACCGCACTTACGTCAGCGTCCGACGGCTTGGTGCCGGCCGGGACCGGGTCCTGCCAGATCAGGTCTTCCGAGGGCACTTCCGGGCCGAGGTAACGGACCTTCGGACCCATGTCGCGGTGGGTCAGCTTGAACCACGCGCGGGCGAAAGCGTCCTTGAACGCTTCGTGATCGTTCCGGAACTTCTCGCTGATCGCGCGGAATTCGGGATCGCGCTTCAGTGCCATATCGGCGGTCGTCATCATGGTCGGGACCTTTTTGTTCGGGTCCCAGGCCGCCGGGGCCATGTCCTCTTCTTTCTGATTGATTGGCTGCCACTGATTGGCGCCGGCCGGTGACTGCACCAGCTCGTAATCATAGTCGAACAGGAGGCGGAAATAATTGTCCGTCCACCTGTCGGGCGTGTTCGTCCACGCGCCCTCGATGCCGCTGGTCACGGTATGCTCACCGATGCCGCCGCTCTCATGGCCGCTGACCCAGCCGAAGCCCTGCGCAGCCAGATCGGCGCCGGACGGCGCAGCCCCCAGAAGTGAGGCGTCGCCATTACCGTGCGCCTTGCCGAACGTATGGCCGCCAGCCGTCAGTGCGACGGTTTCCTCGGCATCCATCGCCATTCGAGCGAAGGTTTCCTTCATGTCGCGGGCCATGCCCTCGTCGTCATGCGGATTGCCCTGAGGACCTTCGGGATTGACGTAGATGAGGCCCATCTGAATCGCGGCGAGCGGACCTTCGAGCACCTCGAGGCCATGCTCGGGGGCGATGCGGGTCTGGACGCCCTGGTTGACCCATTTGTCTTCCGAGCCCCAGTAGATATCACGCTCTGGCTCGAACACGTCGGATCGGCCGCCGCCGAAGCCGAATACCGGTCCGCCCATGCTTTCGATGGCGACGTTGCCGGCCAAGATGAAGAGGTCGGCCCAGCTGATGTTGTTGCCGTACTTCTGCTTGATCGGCCACAGCAGGCGGCGGGCCTTGTCGAGGTTGCCGTTGTCCGGCCAGCTATCGAGCGGGGCGAAGCGCTGCTGCCCGCTGTTAGCGCCACCGCGCCCATCCGCGGTGCGGTACGTACCAGCGGCATGCCAGGCCATGCGGATGAAGAAGGGACCATAGTGCCCATAGTCGGCCGGCCACCACGGCTGGCTGTCGGTCATCAGCGCGGTGAGGTCGTTCTTCAGACCCTGATAGTCGAGATTCTTAAAGGCTTCGGCATAATCGAAGTCGTCGCCGAGAGGGTTGGTCGCGCCGTTGGGATTGAGGATTTCGGTTGCCAGCATCTCCGGCCACCAGTCCTTGTTGGTGCGGCCAAGGAGAGCGCGAACACCGCCGTCGCCATGCCCCATCGGGCAGCCGCCCATCTCACCGGTCTTCGCGTCCATAACCTGCCACTCCTCAGATAGCTGTTCGATCCTGCCCTAGGCCTGAGGAGGAAGCAGCGGAAACGAGGAAAGTTCGTCAGTGAAAGTCGGAAAATCGATAACTGGAGCCCACCAAGGGCTTAGTCCATGTGACGAAGGCCAGTTCTTAGATAATCGTAGCCGGTGACGCAGGTCAGCGCGGCCGCGGCCCACAGGCTGATGACGCCCACCGCGTGTACCCACGGCTGTCCCGGGACAGCACCACCAAGAATCAGCGCCCCGAGGGAGACGAGCTGGAAGGTAGTCTTCCACTTGGCCAGGCGGCTGACGGGGACCGAGACCTTTAGCTCAGCCAGGAATTCGCGGAGGCCGGAGACGATGATTTCGCGAAGCAGGATGATCAGCGCCGGGATGATGTTGAAGTCCTGGATGATCGGAGCATCGCCGTCAGCTTTGCGGCTGGCGCAGAGCATGATGATGACGGCGGCAACCATGATCTTGTCCGCGATGGGATCGAGGAACTGGCCGAGCTTGGAGATCTGTCCCTGCGCGCGAGCGAGATAACCGTCGAAATAATCGGTGATCCCGACGATGCAGTAGAGCACGAAGGTAATGCCGTAGTCCCAGGGCGCCGGCTTCCACAAAAGGAAGACGAGGATCGGCACCGCAAGGATGCGCGACAGCGTCAGCAGGTTAGGCAGCGACAGCATCGTTCTAGGACAGGGCCGTTATATGGTTTGGAGCGGCGAGCAAAGCTGGCTATGCCTTCGCTCCCCATGGCTGTTCGCGCGCAACGTCCTTGATACAGAACGTCACCCACCTGCTTCGCGCGCGGCGATTCATGCCGCTGTTTTCGACCCAGTTCCTCGGAGCGTTCAACGACAGCCTGTTCAAGCAGGCGGTGGTCCTGTTCGTCACTTACCAGCTGCTGCGCGATCCGGCGAAGGAGTTCCAGTTCAGCGCGATCGCTCAGGCCCTGTTTATCCTGCCGTTCTTCCTGCTCTCGGCACTGTCGGGGCAACTCGCCGACGACCATGACAAGTCCCGGCTGATCCGGATCATCAAGTTCGCCGAAATCGGAATCATGATTGTCGGCGGCGCCGGCATCATGCTCGCCAGCAAGTTCCTGATGCTCGCGGCGGTCTTTGCGATGGGCGTTCATTCGACGTTCTTCGGGCCGATCAAATACGCGATCCTTCCGCAGCATCTGCAAAAGGATGAGGTGCTGGGCGGTACCGGGCTGGTCGAAGCCGGGACCTATATTGCGATCCTCGGCGGGACGATCCTTGCCGGGGTGCTTGCGACGGCGCCCAATATTGCGGCGGCAACGACCGTCGGCATAGCCGTGCTCGGGTTCCTCACCGGCCGTCAGGTCCCTCCCGCGCCGCCCGCAGCCGAACGTATCCCATTCAACTGGCACATTATCCGCGCATCGGTTCAACTGGTGAGCGGCACGATGCACATCCGCCGCCTGTTCCTTGCCATCCTCGCGATCAGCTTCTTCTGGACCATTGGCGCGGTGCTGATCATCATCTTTCCGCCGCTCGTGAAGAATGTGCTCGGCGCCAATGAGCAGGTCGCAAGCCTGTTCATCGGCATCTTCTCGATCGGCATCGCAATCGGTTCGATCCTCATCAACCGGCTGCTGAAGAGCGAGGTTTCGGCGCGCTTCGCCCCGGCCTCGGTTGTCGCCATGGGTGTGTTCGTACTTCTGCTTCATTTCGTGTCGCTGGCATGGGGCAAAAGAGGTCCGGACCTCACGACGCTCGGCAATTTCATCTTCCACCCAATGGCAGGGCTGATGATCATCGCGTTGCTCGGCGTATCGATCTGCGGCGGCATGTTCGTCGTGCCGCTTTATGCGTTCCTGACGACCACGGTGCCGAAGACCGAGACGGCGCGAACGGTCGCGGCGAACAACATTGTCAATTCGGGCGCGATGGTGATCGGCTCGCTGATGGCCTTTGCGCTGAGCAGTGCAGGCGTCGGCCCGGTAGGCCAGCTGCTCCTCGTCGCTTCGATGTGCCTCGTCGCAGCCTGGTTAGGCTGGAAGCTTCATCTCGCCTGTGATTGAGCTTATTTCAGCTCAAGTACGACGGGGCCCGAGACCGGATCGGTCACGTTCCCGTCGCTCGTCTCCTCGAGCGTGTCGCGGAAGCTGTCGAGCGTCGCGATCATGTGCGGCCGCGCGGCGGCAAGGCTGTCCATGTCCTGCCATTCGCCGATGATGCAATAATCATGATCGCCGGTCTGGATAAGATTGACCCGGTTGAGCCCCGGCCATTCTCGATCGACCCGTTGATGGGCTTCGAGGAACTCCTGGTCGCGGCCGGGCTTCACCTTGAAACGCACTGCGTTGAACGCGGTCATAGGTTACTCCCTCGCTGAAGGCAGGGGCGCACTAGTCCCTTCCGGTCAGGCGGGGAAGTTACGAATGATCAGGCGAGATAGACGGAGACGAAGACGAAGCCGCCAAGAAAGGTGGCGGCGAAGAGCTTGAGGTCGTCGCTGAGGAGCGCGCGCGGCGCGCGCGCGACCGGTGGCCACTTGGGCCCATCCTGAAACCGGCGCCCGAAGGTGCGCGGGTCGATCCCAAAAGCTTGCCGAACAAACGACATGGCAAAATCCTAACGCGGCTTTTACCATGTTCAACAATCTTTATGGGCAAGCGGCTCCGCGCGTCCCAAGGCGGGACGTTAAGATCTCCAGCAATGGTGAAAGGCCTCAGCCGAAGGCGGTGAGAGGAGGCTCCTCTGAGCGAGGAGTGCGCGAGGCCAGCAATTCGGACGCTTCTTCGGCCGGCATGGCTTTGCCGAAATACCAGCCTTGGCCGACCTGGCAGCCGAGCAATACGACCGCTTCATAAGCGGCTTCATTCTCGATGCCTTCGACGCAGACCGGGACCGAGAGGGCGCTGGCGAGAGTCGTCACGGCGCGGACGATCGCCATGCTTTCCTTGTTCTCGTGGATGTTGGTGACGAAGCTACGGTCGATCTTGATGACGTCGAACGGCAGCGAGCGCAGGTGCGCGAGCGACGAGAAGCCGGTGCCAAAATCATCGAGAGCGAGGCGGATGCCCTGGTTCTTGAGGCTGGTTACAATCGAGCGGGCAAGTTCGAGGTCGGCAAACAGTGAGCTTTCGGTCACCTCGACCACGAGACGCTCGGCCGGGAAGCCGCTTTCCGACAGCATCCGCACGATGCGCTGGGCGAGCCAGCCGTCGGCGAATTGCGTCGGCGAGATGTTGACCGAGATCTTCAGAGACGCTTCCCATGAAGCCGACTGGCGAAGCGCTTCGCCGATGACCTGTTCGGACAGGCGGCCGATAACGCCGATTTCCTCGGCGATCGGGATGAAGACGTCGGGCGAAATGAGGCCCGACAGCGGATGATTCCAGCGGGCGAGAACTTCGAAGCCGACGATTTCGCCCGTCGCCAGGTCCACCTGCGGCTCGAAATAGGGAACGAACTGGTCGTGCTCGAGCCCGAAGCGAATACCCTGCTCGATCTCGCCTTGGGCAATGAGCGCACGCTCCATCCCCGCGTCGAACCACACCGGCCGCGCCACCCGGCCCGACTTCGCCCGGTCCATGGCGATGTCGGCGCGGCGAAGCAGGTCAGGGATTCGGACGTCGGCCGCGTGGGACGAGGCGATTCCGGCGAAAGCGCCGACCTGGATCATCCGCTCGTCAAGCAGATAGGGGCGGGTGATCGCCCGCAACGCCGCGTCCGCTATCAGATCGGAGCGGGCGAGATCGGCCTGCGGAAGCGTGAAGGCGACGGCGAATTCGTCACCGCTAAGGCGGGCGATGACCGACGTCTCGCCGAGCGCCTCGTTCAACGAGCCCGCGATCTCCCGCAGGAGCCTGTCGCCCATGTCATAACCATGCTGGTCGTTGACCGCCTTGAACCGGTGGATCTGGATCGAAACGATGACCAGTTCTTCCCCGCGTCCGCCGGCGGCTTGCGACATCGCGTCGGCGTGGTCGGCAAAGCCCTTGCGGTTGTAAAGACCGGTCGCGGAATCGGTGCTCGCAAGTACGGCAGCCCGGCGCTCGCCGTCAGCGCGCAACTCGGCCTCATGCTGGAGGTCGACGTAGCGGCGCCATCCGAAGAGAATCAGCGCGACGTTGAGGGTCAGCGCGGTACTGGCGATTTTGATGTTGCGGTCGAACTGCGGCCCGGCGATGCGCAAATGCTCGAAAAAGGAGCTGCCGTTCCACAGCAGCAGCATCACAGCGGCGATCAGGATCGCAAGGACGAACGCCTCACGACGCGCGTTCAGAAGGCGCGAGCGCTGGGGTTGCGTTTCGCTCTGCGGGTTGGACGCCGATGACACGGCGCCCAATTAACCCGAGAACGCTTAACAAATTGTCCCTCCGAAGTGGAGGAAATCGCCTGCTTTTCAGGAAATGGTGCGGACGGTGGGAATCGAACCCACACTCCCAATCGGGAAGAAGATTTTAAGTCTCCAGCGTCTACCGTTCCGCCACGTCCGCTTCGGCAGCTCTGACGACGGTAGGGCGCGCCAGGCTATTCCGCCGTGACTTCACCTAAATTCAGCCGCTCGCGCATTTCCTTGCCCGGCTTGAAATAGGGCACGCGCTTGGCGTCGACCGAGACGGATTCGCCAGTACGCGGATTGCGCCCGACGCGAGCGTCGCGCTGGCGGGTCGAGAAAGCGCCGAAGCCGCGAAGCTCGACGCGTCCACCCTGGGCGAGCTGGTCAGTGATGGAATCGAAAATTGCTCCGACAACACTTTCGACCTCGCGCTGGGTGAGATCTGGAAAGTCGCCGCACAGCTTCTGCACCAATTCGGACCGAATCATTGGTTTCCCCGCTGAAGGAGTGGCCGACCTCCCAATGTCCCCCACAGGGAAGGTCGCTTGGCAATCACGCTGTCAGAAAGGTGACACACGCGCAAGCCGGATTCGGCGGCACTAATTTAAATTAGTGCCGCCTTTACCGTTACTTCTTCTTTTTGGACTTCGTTTCCTTGGATTCCTGGGCTTCCTTCAGGGCCGCACCGAGGATGTCACCAAGCGACGCACCCGAGTCGGACGAGCCGTATTGGGCAACCGCCTGCTTCTCTTCAGCAATCTGCATCGCCTTGATCGAGAAGTTCGGCTTCTTCGAGCGATCGAAACCAACGACCATCGCGTCGAACTTCTGACCGACCTGGAAGCGCTCGGCGCGCTGCTCGTCGCGGTCGCGGCCAAGGTCGCCGCGCTTGATGAAGCCGATCGCTCCATCGTCGCCGACCTGGACGTCGAGGCCCGCGTCCTGGACCGCGCGGACGGCAACGGTGACAACGTCGTTTTTCTTGACGCCGCCAGCCGAAGCCGCGCCGCCAGCCGACGTGCCGGCGCCAGCGCCGCCGCCTTCAAGCTGCTTCATGCCGAGCGAAATGCGCTCCTTCTCGACATCGACGTCGAGGACCTGCGCCTTGACGGTCTCGCCCTTGCGGTGAAGCTGCAGCGCTTCCTCGCCCGAGACGCCCCAGGCGATGTCCGACATGTGGACCATGCCGTCGACGTCGCCCTCGAGACCGATGAACAGGCCGAACTCGGTGGCGTTCTTGACTTCGCCCTCGACCTGGCTGCCGACCGGATGCTTCTCGGCGAAGGCTTCCCACGGATTCTGCTGGGCCTGCTTGAGGCCGAGCGAAATCCGGCGCTTCTCCTCGTCGACCTCGAGGACCTTCACGTCGACTTCCTGCGAAGTGCTGACGATCTTGCCCGGGTGGACGTTCTTCTTGGTCCAGCTCATTTCAGAGACGTGGACCAGGCCTTCGATGCCCGGCTCGAGTTCGACGAAGGCGCCATATTCGGTGATATTCGTCACGCGGCCCCGGAACACGCCCTCGACCGGATACTTGGCCGCAGCGCCTTCCCACGGATCGCTCTCGAGCTGCTTCATGCCGAGGCTGATGCGCTGCGTCTCGCGGTTGATGCGGACGATCTGCACCTTCACCGTGTCGCCGATGTTCAGAACCTCTGACGGGTGATTGACGCGCTTGTAGCTGATGTCGGTGACGTGGAGGAGGCCGTCGATGCCGCCGAGGTCAACGAACGCACCGTAATCGGTGATGTTCTTGACGACGCCTTCGATCACCTGCCCTTCGGCCAGCGACTGGATGAGGCCGCTGCGCTGCTCGGCGCGGGTCTCTTCAAGGATCGCGCGGCGCGACACGACGATGTTGCCGCGGCGACGGTCCATCTTGAGGATCTGGAACGGCTGCGGAAGGTCCATCAGCGGCTGGACGTCGCGGACCGGACGGATGTCGACTTGGCTGCCCGGAAGGAAGGCCACGGCGCCGCCGAGGTCCACAGTGAAGCCGCCCTTCACCCGGCCGAAGATCACGCCCTCGACGCGGTTGCCGGCGGAGAACTCGCCCTCGAGCTTGTCCCACGCGGCTTCGCGGCGGGCGCGGTCGCGCGACAGCATTGCTTCGCCGGCGCTGTTCTCGACACGGTCGACATAGACTTCGACCTCGTCGCCAATCTTGATTTCGGCTTTCTGGCCGGGCGCGGCGAATTCGCGCAGGGCGACGCGGCCCTCGCTCTTCAAGCCGACGTCGATCACGGCCATGTCGTTCTCGATCCCGGTTACGGTGCCCTTCACCACCTTGCCTTCGAAGGCTTCGTTCTCGCCGCCGAGACTTTCATTGAGGAGGGCCGCGAAATCGTCGCGGGTCGGGAATGTCGTGGTTGCCATGTGCAAATAGGTCTTTCAAGAATTCGGGCCTGCCGCGTGGCGCGCCACCGTGGCGAGCCTTCACATGCGGACCTGGTTCAATGTCCTGCCTCCAGCGCACCATGCGTTGAAGGCGTCCCGCGAACAAACAACAGTGGCGGCCCCATCCATGCGAAAAAGCGCGTTCCGGTGCCGGGCATTGCCGGGTCACCGTACGCGCTCGCCAAAGGACGGGCTGCCGCGGAAGCTGAAGTGAGCTCCGCCGGACGCCGCGCGCCTTAGACTAGAGGCACTTAGAGGGCAACCCGCATTGCCGTTGACCGGAGCGCGTCATAAGCTCGGCTGCTAGGTCGCGTCACAGGGGGAAATCAGATGCGCATGATTATCGCAGCGGACGTGCTGCTCGCAGGGTTCAGCAGCGTCACCAGTGCGCAAACCATGCAGGACGCGCCAAAGATCATGGTCGACGGCTACGGCGAAGCAACGACAGTGCCCGACTTGGCGATACTTAGTTACTCCGTACGTGGAGAGGGTACGACCAGCGACGATGCGGTGCGGACCATGACCGCGGCAGGCGCACGGATCGAAGCATCTCTTCAGCGCATCGACGCCGCCGCGAAACCGACAACGTCCGGAGTGCGCGTTGCACCTGTGAGGGCCAGCGCTTGCAAGGACCGCGACTACGACAACGATGATGAACAGCTATCAAAAGGCGTTTGCGCCATAATTGGGTATGTCGCGACGCAAAGTGTGGAACTCCGAACTTTGCAGGTTAACGCTGCGGGCACCATGGTCGGCGTGGCTGGACGAGGTGGTGCTCTCAATTCGCAGCTCAGTCGGTGGGACCTGAAAGATCCTCGCGAGGCGAAAGGTCGTGCGATCGCGGCTGCATTTGCGGATGCGCAGGCAAAAGCGACTGCTCTGGCTGCCGGCAGCCACGTAACGCTAGGTCCGATACTGACGTTAGCGACGACCAATCGCGATGCCGTGCGAACTGAGGACCTAATCGCTGGCCTGCCCCAGGCCAACAGGCTTTCAGCAGAGCGCGATGAGCCGGTGCAGGTCAAACTTACACCCGAGCCGATTACCACGAGCGCAAACGTGACGGTAACGTACGCGATCGCTCGCTAAGGCCGTCGTGACTTATGCCGCGCCTGCGGATACGGCGCCGAAGCGAAGAGTTAAGCGTCCAAACTCAAGTCTCAGGAGATCGGCGCGATGGCCAAGAAGGCGACTGGAAAGAAGACCAGCGGGGCAAAGCCCAAGAAGGGCGGAGCGAAGCGCTCCAGTGGCAGACCGAGCAGGAGCAGCAGCGCAAAGAATACTGCGGGCGAAGCGTTCGTCTCGCTGCTTCAGAGCCCCTTGGTCGCCGACTTGGTCGCCGTTGCTGCGACCTCCGCGCTCGCGGCCTTGGCTTCCGAAGGATTCAGCAAGGAGGGCGCCAGGAGCGGCAAACGCGCCGGCAAAGCGGTGAAGTCGGCCGGCAAGGCCGCCGCCGATGCGGTCAAGCGCCGGTTGACCGAGGAAATCGACGCAATCAAGAAAGCGGCGAAGGACGCGAAAGCAACCAAAGCCTAGCGCGCCCGACGTCGCGGCAGGCTTCGACATTGAGCTTGCCCGGATCGAGCTGGTCGCCACGCTCGGTCTCGATGCACAGCCAGCCGCCAAGCGCCAGCCATCCGGCTTTCTCTACGGCCGAGACAACGGCCGTCCCCGATCCCTTCTCGTAAGGCGGGTCTGCGAGGATCAGATCGAATGGTTCGCTCTTCGGCAGGGTCACAGCGGAGGTCGAAATGATCCGGGCGCGGTCAGTGACTTTCAGCTTGTCGGCATTCCGCTTGATGATCGCTGATGCCGCAGCGTCATTCTCAACAAATGTCGCCGAGCCGGCACCTCGCGACAAGGCTTCAAATCCCAGCGCACCCGATCCGGCGTAAAGGTCGGCAACCCGCAGATCGGCGAACGAGCCCAGGCGGCTGGCGAGCATGGAGAACAACGTTTCCCGGGTCCGGTCGGCGGTGGGCCGCGTCGAGCGACCGGTGGGCGCCTCCAGCGGCCGCCCGCGCCATTCGCCCGCGATGATCCTCACTTCAGCGTATGCCGGAAATCGACGAGCGCACCGGCGTCGATCTCGTCGACATCGCAGGGGTTGAGGCCGCCGACGTCGAACGGCCCGTAAGCGGTCCGGATTAGCCGCGAGACCTGCAGCCCGAGGTGCGCGAGAACCCGCCGGACCTCACGGTTCTTGCCTTCGGTCAGGCTCATTTCGATCCAGCAATTGCGGCCAGTGCGGCGCTCCAGATTGGCGTTGATCGAGCCGTAGTGGATGCCTTCGATGGTCAGTCCATCGGCGAGTGCTTCGAGTTGGTTCTGAGTCACATTCCCGAACGCACGCGCGCGATACGTCCGGACGACACCGGTTCGCGGAAGCTCCAGCTGGCGTTTCAGCTCGCCGTCGTTGGTCAGGAGCAGCAGCCCCTCGGTCTGGTAGTCGAGCCGCCCAACCGGCATCAGGCGCGGCAGGCCCTTTGGAAGTCGGTCGTAGATCGTCGCCCGACCCTTCGGATCGTGCGCAGCGGTAATTGTGCCCTGCGGTTTGTAGAAGCGATAGAGGCGCGTCGCTGCCGCGGGCCGGACGGGCCGTCCGTCGTACGTCACCCCTTCGAGAGTCTCTAGCAAAGTCGCCGGCGTCGTCACCTTCTCGCCGTTGATTGCGATCCGCCCGTCGGCGATCATCCGCTCGATCTCGCGGCGCGAGGCGATGCCCGCTCGGGCAAGCAATTTGGCGATCCGCTGCGGCCCGCCTTCGCGCGGCTGTGGTGCGCGGGATACAGCAGTGCGATTGCCGCGTTGTCGTGGCACACGATTTTGCTTCGTTCGTTGCGGAGGCGGAGTCATAATATCCTGGGAGTGTCGATGCTGTTCGGAAAGCGCAAGCGGATCGTCAAGCGGATCCTCATCGTTGAGGATGAGCCGCTGACGGCGTTCGACACTGAAACGATGCTCGCCGATTTTGGTTACGAGGTTGTCGCGACCCTGGACGATTTTGACCAGGCGCTCCAGCATCTCGACAAGCATGAGATCCACTTGGTCGTGGCCGACGTCCGGCTTCACGGCGAGGACCTGGGGGTCGAGCTGGCGAAGAATGCGCGCGTGAAAGGCGTACCTACGCTTCTGGCGACCGGGCACGAGCCGCCGGCTCCTAGCAATCATGCGATCGGCTGCTTGCGCAAACCCTATACCGAGCGCGGGCTGAAGCAGGCGCTCCTGAACATCGACCGCCATCTCCAGGGCCAGTCGGTGAAACCGGTGAAGGGCCTCGAACTCTACGTCGTCGAGACGGAGTAGCTTTCACGTTCATCGCGGGGCTAGGCACGACCTGAAACCAAGCTAAGGTTATCCAAACCGAAGCGAGGGGAGACGTACGTGGCAGGTCAGCGACCGAAGGGTTGGAAACTCCTCAAGGCCGCGCTCGCGACACGCAAATCCTCTATGATGCTGGCGTTCGGATTTTCGTCCGGACTGCCCTTCGCGCTCTTGATCGGGACGCTGAATGCCTGGCTGGGCGAGGCCAAGATCAACCTTGCGACCATCGGCGTGCTGTCGTGGATCGGCCTTAGCTACAGCTTCAAGTTCCTGTGGTCTCCGGTCGTCGACCGGATGCAGCTTCCGGGACTGGAGCGCATCGGGCGGCGCAAGAGCTGGATCCTACTGTGCCAGATCGTGATGATCCTCGGGTTCGCGGGTCTCGCCATGACGAACCCGACGACGAACATCGGTACTTTTGCGATCTTCGCGGTCATCGCCGCTCTGGCGTCGGCGACCCAGGACGTGGCGGTCGATGCCTGGCGCATCGACGTCGCAGACGAGACGACGCCGGTGGAATTGCTCTCGGCGATCTACCAATTCGGCTACCGGATCGCTTCGATCGTCGGCGGCGCCATCGCGCTGGTGCTGGCGGCGCGGATGAGCTGGTCGTTGGTCTATCTTTTGATGGGCGGCCTGATCGCCATCGTCGCGCTGATCGCGCTCAAGGCGCCGGACACGCCGCGACCCGATGCCGATCGCCTGCACAAGGAACTCGCCGAGCCCGGTGCGCTCGAGCCGATGGCGCGCGCAATCGCCCTGGCCATCGTCGGCATCAGCTGGGCCTGGGCGATTTTCACCATCGGCCAGTTCATGGTGTCAATGCTGACGACGCCGGCTGGAGAGAAGCAGCCCTCTGTTGCCGACTTCACCAAGCATTACGGCCCGTGGGTCATCTTCGCGACGGTGCTGGTACCGCTGATCGTTGCCGCGGTCATCAACTGGCTCCGCGCAAGGAAGCAATATGTCCTTGCGAAAGAGGATAGTTTCCATTCGCCCGGCCGCAACGTGGTGAACCACCTCTATGTTTCGCTGGTCGCGCCGCTGGGCGAGCTCTCGGCGCGGCTTGGTTGGGGCGTTTTAATCGTAATCGGCCTGATCCTGACCTACACCCTCTGCTACAATATCTGGTCGTCCTTCGCCTTCCCCTTCTACCTCGATTTCCTCCACTATTCGAAGGACGAGGTCGCATTCGCGTCGAAGGTGTTCGGCATTATCATGACGATGATCGGAATCTCGATCGGAGGCTATCTGTTCCTGCGCATCGGGCGGCTTCCCACCATCCTGATCGGTGCGATCTTGCCGGTGTTCGGCAACTTCGTTTACGCCGACCTCGCCGAGGGCGGGGCGCGCCTCGACGCGGTCGCAGGGACGATTGGCCTGACCCAAATGTTCGGCGCGTTCGGGTTCGACGAACGCATGGTTCGCCTGCTGTTAGCCATCTCTTACGAGAACATCTCAACCGGCATCGCCCAAGCTTCGTTCGTGGCGTACATTTCCGGCATCGTCAGCAAGCGCTTCACGGCGGTTCAGTATGCCCTGCTGTCCTCGCTGACCTTCCTCATCGGGTCGCTCGGCCGCGGCATCGCGGGCGAGGCGTTCGACACCTACGGCTATGCGACCGTGTTCCGCTGGACCGCCGCCGCGGGCGCCTTCGCAATTCTCTTCGTGGTGCTCGAATGGATGCGCGCCGCCGCCCAATCCCGGCGCGAGGAGCGCGAGACCGCGACCAAAGTCGACGAGGCTGCACCGGCAAGCCGATGATCATCTACGTCGCGATCATAGCCCTCCAGGTCTACTGCATCGTCCACGTCATCCGGAACAACGGGCGGATGTTCTGGATCTTTCCGCTGCTGATCGCACCCGTCGTCAGCGCGATCGCCTACTTCATCGTCGAGATCCTGCCGACGCTTCAACACAACCGTCACGTCCGCACGGCCAAGGAGCAGATCGTCCAGAAAATGGACCCGGAGCGCGAGCTTCGCGCGGCCCAGGGCCAGCTCGACATTGCCGACACCATGGCGAACCGGATCCGCGTCGCCGATGCGCTGACCGAGCTCGGCCGCCACAAGGAGGCGCTGCCGCTTTACCAGCGCGGCGCCGGGCCGCGGCCCGACTTCCGCACCGGCGAGAAGCTGGCGCGGTCGCTCTACCTCAACGACCGCAACGATGAAGCGCTGTCGGTCCTGGATGTCCTGCCGAGGGTGACCGGACAGTCGGATATCGACCGGACCAAGCTGCTTCGCGCGCGAATCCTTGAAGACATGGGTCGCAGTGACGAGGCACTCGAGCTCTACACCGAAATCATGGACCGGATGCCGGGCGACGAGGCGCGCTGCCGCTGTGCCGCGCTGTTGCTGAAGGTCGGGCGGAAATCGGAGGCCGTGCGCGTCCTCGAAGAGGTCGAGCAGCGGATGAAATATATCGATCGCCATACCAAGGCATCGAACGGCCCAATGTACGAATGGGCGATGAAAGAGCTCGGCGCGCTCCGGACCTAGTCGGGGATCTCGCCGTTGGCGGCGAGGACTTCGCCGGCGAGGTAAAGCGATCCGAAAATCAGCACGCGTGCGGGGATCGCGATGGCGCTCAATGCGTCTGCGACTGTCGCGAAGGCCTGAGCTCGAAACCCAAGCGATCGCGCGAGTTCGGCAAGATCCTTGGGATCGCGGCACTCGTGGTCCGGGATCGGCACGGTCAGCACTTGTTGCGTAAGACCGCGGAAGGGCGACAGTGTGCCCTTCGGATCCTTGGTGCCAAGGCTCGCAAAGACCAAGACCAGCGGCAGGTCATCCCCGAAACGCAACTGGACGAACTCGGCGATCGTCCGCGCAGCGGAGGGATTGTGCCCACCGTCGAGCCACAGCTCGCTCCCGCTCGGAATGAGCTTGGTGAGGGGGCCGTCGGACATGCGCTGCATCCGCGCCGGCCACTGGGCGTTCGTCATTGCTTCGCGAAGCGCTCGGTCAGGGACGTCGATGGCTTGCTGATGCCGGAGCATCGCCACCGCCAGCGCGGCATTTATCGCCTGATGCTTCCCCGGCAGGTTCGGCAACGGCAGGTCCAGCGCACCGCGTTCGTCCCGGTAACGCAGCTTGCCCTGGCGCACCGCCGCATCCCAGTTGCCGCCGCGCGGCAGCCAGGTCGCACCCTTCTCCTTCGCGACTTCCCACACCCGAGCCGCGACCGGCGCCGGATACAGCTGGGTTATCAGCGGGACGCCGCGCTTGGCGATTGCCGCTTTCTCACCCGCAATGTCCTCGATCCGCTTGCCCAGGAACTGCTGATGATCGAGCCCTAAACTCGCGATGCCGCACACCGCCGCCCTCTCGATAACATTAGTCGCGTCGAGCCGGCCGCCGAGACCCACCTCCAGGATGCATGCGTCCGCGGGCGTCCGAGCAAACGCCAGGAGCGCCACCGCCGCCGCGACCTCGAAGAAGCTCGGCTCGATCCCCGAGCCTCTGTCGATTACCTCGGCGAGGAGCGCCGAAAGCGCCTCGTCCTCGATCAGCTTCCCCGCGACCCGGATCCGCTCGTTGAAGCGCACCAGATGCGGACTGGTGAACATGTGCACCGTTTTGCCGTCGGCCTCGAACGCCGCGCGCAGGAAGGCGCAGGTCGAGCCCTTCCCGTTGGTCCCGGCGACATGGAACACCGGCGGCAGTTTGTCCTGCGGCCGCCCGAGCCGCTCCAGCACCGCAGCAATCCGTTCCAGCCCGAGCCGATCTCCAACCGGCGAAGTCATGCTCAAACGATCGAGCTGGGCCTGGACGCCAGGGTGCGCTGACCGCGCGAAGTCGGCCATCAAGCCGCCTTCTTTTTCTCCGTCGGGCAGAGATAGTCGATGAGCAGCGCCAGCCGTTCCTTCAGCTGTGAGCGCGGGACGACCATGTCGATCATGCCATGCTCGAGAAGGTATTCGGCGCGCTGGAATCCCTCGGGCAATTTCTCGCGGATGGTCTGCTCGATCACCCGCTGGCCGGCGAACCCGATGAGCGCCCCCGGCTCGGCCATCTGGATGTCGCCGAGCATGGCGTAGGACGCCGTCACCCCGCCCGTCGTCGGGTCGGTCAACACCACGATGTACGGCAGGCCCGCTTCCTTCAGCTCCTGCAGCGCGACGGTCGTCTTCGGCAGCTGCATCAGCGACAGCACCGCTTCCTGCATCCGCGCTCCGCCCGAAGCGGTGAAAATGATGTACGGGCATTTGTCCGCAATCGCCTTGCGCACGCCGGCGACGAACGCTGCGCCGACGGCAATACCCATCGACCCCGCCATGAAGGCGAAGTCCTGCACCCCGACGATCGCCTTGTGCCCGTCGATCCTGCCGCGGGCGTTGACGAGGGCGTCAGGTTCATGCGTCGCCGACCGCGCTGCCTTCAACCGCTCGCTGTAACGCTTGCTGTCCTTGAATCGCAGCGGGTCCTCGCGGACTTCGGGCGAGGGCAGGATCTCATATTTCGCCGCGTCGAACAGCTGCTCGAACCGGGCGGCGGGGCCGATGCGGTCGTGGAAATCGCAGCGCGGGCAGACGCTGTAATTTTCTTCCCATTCCTTGAGAAAGACCATCGTCCCGCACTTCGAGCATTTGTGCCAAAGGTTCTCGGTGGTCTGGCGCTTGGGAAGGAACGGAATTCCGCTGCGCACTCGGCTCAGCCAGCTCATTTACAGTCTCGCTGTCTCTTCGTTGGGGGTAAGATCGGCGGCGATGTCGGCAATCGCCTGCGCCGGGTCAAGGGCGCCGGTGATCGGCCGGCCGATAACGAGGATCGATGCGCCGTCGTCGAGTGCCTGGCGCGGAGTGACGACCCGCTTCTGGTCGGCGCCGTCGGCGCCGGCGGGGCGAACGCCCGGGACGACGAAGAAGCCCGATGGCCAGCGCTGGCTGACCGAGCGCACCTCGGCGCCCGAGCAGACGATACCGTCGATACCGGATGCCTGAGCGAGGTCCGCAAGCCGCAGGACCTGGTCAGCGGGGCTTCCGGCGACGCCGGCTTCGGCGAGGTCGGCAGCATCGAGGCTGGTAAGCACGGTGACCGCCACGACCTTGGTTTTGGGCGATGCTGCTTCCTTGGCCGCGGCGAGCATCTCGCGCCCGCCGGCTGCATGAACCGTCAGGATAGCGGGCTCCAGATGCGCCAGCGCGGCCACGGCTTTGCCCACGGTGTTGGGAATGTCGTGGAACTTGAGGTCGAGGAAGATCGGCATCGCCCGTTCCGCGATCCGGAGCACGCCTTCCTCGCCGTTGGCGCAGAAGAATTCCAGGCCGAGCTTCACGCCGCCGGCAACCCCGCGAACGCTGCGTGTGATCGCCATGGCGCGGTGGATGTCCGGCGTGTCGATGGCGACGAAGATGGAATTCATTTGGCCGGCTCAGAATCTTCCATAGGAGCGGCCGCAGCCGTCGCCTCGACCCGCTGCCGCTCGTAGGTGTCGATCTTGCGGTTCGTTGTCCACAGTCGCGCGCGATGGAGCAACCAGGTCGGAAGCCAGCCGATCAGGAAGACGATCACGAGCAGGACCGGCAGCTTGATGTCGGCCTGCAGGTTCGCCCACAAATTCACCGTAACCGGGTGCCAATTCCAGCTGGCGAACAGCACGGCGACGACCGCTATCAGCACCCAAAATAAGGTCTTGAGGAACTGCATGTTCTCGGCGCTCTCCTGGCGCGGCTCTTACGAGAGCGGAACCGCGAAGGCCAGACGCCCGTTCGTCGCACAGCAGAATCGCCTCGTCGCAAGCACGCAAGCATGTGGTTGAGGCGTCAGAGCCGTCGCGCCAAACCGGCAGCGGGCGGGGAGAGTATCTGTTGGGAAAATCGGTCAAGATTGCGTTGGTCGCCGTCGGGTTATTGATGGGCGCGTCCCTACTGGCGATGCGTCCGCACGCTGCAACCCATGATGCGGACAAGCCTGTTCAGGCTCATACCAGGCTGGCGGCGGTGTCGACCGAGTCCCGTCGCGATGTAGACTATGCTTTGCTCGATGCCCGCCTTCGGCAACTGATGGCGCGGCCCACCATGGTCGGAATGGCTGTCGGCGTGGTCGAGAACGGCCGGATCACGTTCCTGCGCGGCTATGGCGAGACGTTGGCCGGCACCGGCGATCCGGTCACTCCGGATACGGTATTCCGCTGGGCGTCGACCTCAAAGGGCGTTGCCGCGACGATGGTCGCCAAGCTCGCCGAGCAGGGCAAGATCGATCTCCACGCGCCGGTCGCCAATTACGCTCCTGACCTGAAGCTTCCGGCGGGGAACGAGTACCGCGCTACGGTTGGGGACCTGCTGTCGCACCGGCTCGGGCTCTATCGCAATGCCTACGACAACAAGTTGGAGGAGGGGCAGGACCCGAGCATGCTCCGGTCGAGTCTGGCGCAACTGAACGCCGTTTGCGCTCCAGGGACGTGCTGGGACTATCAGAACGTCGCCTACGACGCGTCGAGCGAGATGGTCTCGCGCATCACCGGCCTGCCGTACGAGCAGGCGGTCGAGCGTTACCTGTTCAACCCAATTGGCATGTCGAGCGGAAGCGTGTCGCTGAATGGCCTCCAGTCCAACAAAAGCTGGGCCAAGCCGCACAGCGCCGGCAAGCGGCCCGAACCAATCGTTGACACCTATTACAAGGTCCCCGGCGCAGCCGGCATCAACAGCAACATCAAGGACATGGCGCTGTGGATGGAAGCGCAGATGGGTGAGATGCCCGACGTGCTCGATCCGAAGGTGCTCGACACGATCCACGCGCCCTACGTCGTGACGCCCACCGAGCGCGGGCGCCTGCGCAAGTTTCTCGAGCGTGTCGGCACCGCGTGGTACGGTTACGGCTGGCGCAGCTACGATTATGCCGGGCACCGGATCATCGGCCACCGCGGCGGCATCAAGGGCTACCGCTCGTTCATCCTGTTCGACCCGGTGAAGAAGAGCGGCGTGGTGGCGCTCTGGAACAGCGACACCTGGCAGCCCGGCGGACTCGAGTTCGAGGTGATGGACATGCTCTACCACCTGCCGTTCCGTGACTGGCTGGAGCTCAACAAAAATGCGACGCAGTCGATTGCGGCCGCGGAGCCAGAGCAGACTGACAGCGGCGACGGCGGGGTCGGGCGCTAGCGCTTCGACCCTTTCGCTTCGGCTTCCGCTTTCTTCAATTCGCGCTTTTGATCCAGATGGGCCTTGTAGCGGAAGCACATGCCCAGGATTGACGCTCCCATGCCGGCCATGAGCACGGGCAGATGCCAGCGCGGGTCGTGCGGTTTCGGCCAGGCGATCGCGCCCAGAAGGAACACGCTCAGGATCGAAACGAGGTAGCCGAGGCCCTTCCAGTCGATTCCGGTAACGGCGGGGATCGTAACAGTTTCGCGACGCATTTCTCTTCAGGAACATCCCTGAGGGCCGGTTGGTTTCCTCCAGCAGATCTGGAGGAGCGTATTATGCCCGAGTCCACCCAGCGCGATGCCATCGCGCTTCTGAAAAAGGACCACCGCAAGGTCGAGGAACTGTTCAAGGAATTCGAAGGCGCGAAAGGCGACGGCCGCAAGGAAAAGCTGGCGAAGGAGATCTGCCTTGAGCTGTCGGTCCATGCCGCGCTTGAGGAGCAGATTTTCTATCCGGCCTGCGAGGGCAAGGTCGACGAAGGCAAATTGAAGGAAAGTTACGTCGAGCATGATGCGGCGAAGCTGCTCATCGTCGAGATCCAAGCTGCCCACGGCGAAGCCGACGAATATTTCGATTCCAAAGTGAAGGTGCTTTCCGAGGAGATCGAGCACCACGTCCAGGAGGAAGAGAAACCCGCCGAAGGCCTGTTCGCCCAGGCGCGAAAGGCGGAGATCGATATGGACGAACTCGGCGCGCAGATGGCGAAGCTGAAACAGCAGCTGACGGCCGATTACAAAGAGAATGGCGTTCCCGAGCCCGAGCTCACCACGATGGATGAGGTCGAAGTCTAACAACCGTTCGTGTAGGAGGAGCCCTCATGGGGGCTCCTTCGATCACCGCCTTCTTCGATGAGGCGACGAACAGCGTCAGTTATCTGGTCGCGGATCCCGCGACGGGTTCTGCCGCCATCATCGATCCCGTGCTGGATTTCGACGCCGCAAGCGGAAAGGTCGCGACGCGCTCGGCTGACCGGATCCTGGCAAGTGCCCAAGAGCAGGGGTCGCGGATCGAGTGGGTGCTCGAAACGCACGTCCACGCCGATCATCTTTCAGCAGCGGCGCTGATCCGCGAGCGTACCGGCGCGAAGGTCGGAATCGGCAGTGGCATCGCTGACGTGCAGGCCGTGTTCGGGCCGCTGCTTGGTGCGAGCGACCTGGCTGATCGTGACTTCGATCAAAGGTTCGCTGACTGCGAAACTATCGCGCTTGGCGATCTGACGATCGAAGTCGTCGCGTCACCCGGCCACACGCCGGCCTGCGTCAGCTATAAGATCGGCAACGCCGTGTTCGTCGGGGACACGATGTTCATGCCCGACTACGGCACGGCGCGGACCGATTTTCCGGGCGGCAACGCGGGCCAGCTCTATCGCTCGATCCAGCGCATCCTGTCGCTACCGCGCGAGACGCGCCTCTACATGTGCCATGATTATAAAGCGCCTGGCCGCGACCACTTCGCGTGGGAGACGACGGTGGGCGAGCAGCTCGACCACAACGTCCATATCGGCGGCGGCAAGCCCGAGGCTGACTTCGTCGAAATGCGCGAAGGCCGTGATGCCACGCTCAATGTGCCGAAGCTGCTCTATCCGGCAATCCAGGTGAACATCCGCGGCGGGCGCTTGCCGCCGGCCGAGACCGACGGCTCGCGTTACCTTCGGATTCCGCTGACCGCCGCCTAGCGCAGCGACATCAAAGTGGCGCCAGGCTGCTGGTCGCGACCGTAGATGTCGTTGACCAGGGTCAGCTGGCCGTCATCGACGTGCGCCGTCAGGTAAGTGACGTAAACCGGCACCGGCTTGGGAAGGAGCACCTGCTGCTCCGGCGCCGCCGAGTCTGTCGTCGGGTCGCGGCCGAGGAGCCAGCGACCTAGCCGGTCGGCATCCTCCAGCCGGACGCAGCCGTTGCTGAGGTCGCGGTCGCCGCCCGCAAACAGCTCCTTCTTCGGCGTGTCGTGCAGGTACACACCGGAACTGTTGGCGAAGCCGAACTTGATGTGTCCCATCGAGTTCGCTGGCCCCGGAAGCTGGCGCACGCGGACTGTCGAGCGTCCCGAAGCAACCGCTTTCCAGTCGACATCCTTGGGCGCGAGCACCTGCGGGTTGTCGCTGAAGTCGGACAAGACTTCGTAATTGTGCGCTTTCAGGTACCCGGTGCCCTGGCTCACCACGTTGGCAGCGATGATCGACCGAACCAGGTCGGGCGGAACGTTCCAATAGGGGTTGAGGGTCGCATAATGGATGACACTCGCCACCATCGGCGTCTGGCTGGTGGGCTTACCGACAATGACCTTCATCGAGTCCGCGACATGGCCGTCCTCGACCATCAACAGCCGGGCGCTTGCAGCATCGACGACGATGTAGCGGCCTTTCGACGGGAAGGCCCGTGCACGATCGAGACTGGCAAAAAGTCGCGGATCGGGCATGGACGTGCTCGACTGGGCTTCCGAATAAGCGACGATACGGAGCGCCGAGTAGAACGGATTGACCGACGAAACGGACTTTACGTGCTCGGCCAGCGAGGGCGCGGCCGCGGCCAGCGACAGGATCTCGCTGGGGGACTGGGCGCGTGGCGCAATCCACTGCTCGGCATAGGTCATGCCTTCCGGCTGCCGGCGCAGCAGCTGGACATATTCGACCCATCCTGTCGAGAGCAGCTGGTCGGCTTGCATCAGCGCGGACTGGTTGCCGGCGGCAGCCTGCGCCATCAGCGCCTGCGCCTCGCCGGCGATCGACGGCCCACTGGCCATGCCTTCCACCGGAGCGCGCCTGAGCAACTCGATCAACTCCTGCGCCGCAGGGCTGTCAGGTCCGCTCGCAAGCCACAGTGGTCGACCGCCACGCAACGCGTAGAAGCCGTCAACCGCGCTTCCGCCGCTGCCGAACATGGCGAACGGCCGCGAATCGGGTGTCGCCGCTTGCGCTGGAGCGCATAGAGCCATCAGCGCCGCTGTGAATGCGGCGCCGGCAAGCAACTGTTTCATCGGGCAAATTCCCTTTGTCCGTCAGACTCTTGCCAGGACAGTAACTCTGCCGGCGTCCGGTTCAGATTGGGTGACGAGTGATGGTAAACGCCAATCCCGAAACGGGATGCGGTCAGCGGGGCGCTCACCGATCAGGCCCCGATGTAGACCGGCGTTCCGACGCCCGTCGTTGTGAACAGCTTCTTGGCGAACGCTGAGGGAAGCCGGATGCAGCCGTGCGACGCTGGATGGCCCGGGTTGAAGCCGGCGTGCATTGCGATGCCGTACTGGTCGATGAACTGCGCGAACGGCATCGGCGCGTTGTCGTACTTCTTCGATCGGTACATCAGCTGCTTGCCGCGAACCGCGAAGATACCCGTCGGGGTATCGCGACCCGGCTGACCGCTGGAAATCGTAGCGACGGCCATCAGGTCGTCGCCGCGATAAAGGTAGGCCATCTGATCAGTCAGGCTGACGACGACACGCTCTGGACCGGCGCTCTCGGGAACGTCGCGCCAGAGATACTGGCCCGGCTTCAATTCCTTGAATCCGAATGCTTCCATTTTATCCATGGCGGCGCGCGATGCGAGTTCGCTGGCTTGATCCTTGGCTTCCGGAGTTTCGAGCGCGAAGGCCGGCGTCGAAGAAACGGAGGTCGCAAGAACGCACGATCCCATCAGCGCTAGGACAAGGGCTAGCTGCTTCATTTTACACCTGAAAATTGTTATTGACTTTTGCCGCGAAAATGCACGGTCCCCGAGTCGGGTTCCGCCAAAACTGCAATAAGGATCGCGGGACTGGCGCCCGAGTGAGCCTCCTTAGGCCGATTTCAGTCTCAAAATCGTGAGTCAGACCGGTTGCGCAGGCCCTTTTCCCGGGGTCAGCGCACCTCGCTCCTCACCTGGGTCATAATAGCGAGGGGATGCCCTTCATTGTCTTCGAAGAAGGCCATCCATTCTTCGGTACCGTCCTCGTGGCGGTGGATGAGATGCGGGGCGTGCATGAATTTTACGCCGCGGTCCTCCAATTCGTCCTTTGAGGCATGAATGTCAGGTACGCGCAGGTAGAGGATCGAATCCTGAGAAGCTTGCCCGCCGTCCTGATCGGTCAACATGAGCCTCACGCCGCCGAGGTCGAAGAAGGCGAGGCCGGGGAACGCATATAGCTCGGGCAAACCCAGCACATCGCGAAACCAGCTGCGAGATTCCTCGGTGTTGCGGACGGTACGGGCAACTTGACCCAGCATCATGTATCCATCGCTGATTGCGGTCGCGTCCATGGCGCTCCTCCTCATTTTGTCCAGGGCTGTGCCTTTGGCGACGCCGTCCCAGTGACGAAGCTCTTCGCGGCTCGCGAAATCGAGCTTCGACAGGGCGTTCCCGACGTGGAATTTTACCGCATCCAGACTCACGCCCATTCGTTCGGCGATCTTGGGATTGGTCATCCCGTGCCGGACGAGCTCCGCTACCTTCCATTCGGAAGGGGTCAGCACGTCATTGTGCGGCGGTCGTCCCCTCCTGGTCATGGCGATGTGGTACGCTTGGACGGGACGAATTACCCTACCCGACAATCAAAAGTCAGCCAGCGCTCACGAAGCTGTCGAGCACCTTCTTGCGGCCGGCGTGCTCGAAATCGATTTCCAGCTTGTTGCCTTCGATGACAGCGATGGTGCCGTAGCCGAATTTACCATGGAAGACGCGCTGGCCGAGCGCGAGGTCGGTGCGGCCCTGGTTGCCGAGGCTGACTGCAGAGGCCCGGGCCTCGATGACGCGCTGCGGCTCCGGATTGAAATTGCCGCGCGACGCGCGCTGCCAGCCGGGCCCGCGGGTGCTGGCGCGCATCGATTGCGCTGGACCGAGGTGTGCGAACGGATCGGCGCGCTCCGACCATTGCGCGCGCCAGAGGCTCTCGCCGCCGGTCATCGTGGTTTCTTCCTCGATGTGAGCCTTGGGCAGCTCGGCGAGGAACCGGGACGGGATGCTGCTGGTCCACTGGCCGTAGATGCGGCGGTTGGCCGCGTGCATGATCGTCGCCTTTCGCCGAGCGCGGGTGATCGCGACGTAGGCGAGGCGGCGTTCCTCCTCGAGAGCGGCGAGACCGCCTTCGTCGAGCGAGCGCTGCGAGGGGAAGACCCCTTCTTCCCAGCCAGGTAGGTAGACGATGTCGAACTCGAGCCCCTTGGCAGCGTGGATGGTCATGATGGTGACGCGGTCGCCCTGACGCGCTTCGTCATTGTCCATCACCAGGCTGACATGTTCGAGGAACGCCTGGAGCGATTCATATTCTTCCATCGCGCGCGTGAGCTCGGCGAGGTTTTCGAGGCGCCCGGCGCTTTCGGCCGAGCGGTCGGCCTGGAGCATCGCGGTGTAGCCGCTCTCGTCAAGCAGGATGCGGGCGAGTTCGGGCGCGGGAAGGGTTCTTGCCATGTCGCGCCAGCGGGCGATGTCGGCGACGAAATTGCCCAGGCTTCTACGGGCCTGCGGAGTCAGTTCATCGGTGCCGAGGATGGTGGCGGCGGCGACCAGCAACGGTTGCTGCGTCGCGCGGGCGTGGCGGTGGACGGTCGCGATCGCCTTGTCGCCGAGGCCGCGCTTGGGCTGGTTGACGATGCGTTCGAACGCGAGGTCGTCGGCGGGTTGCTGGATCAAGCGAAGGTAGGCGATGGCGTCGCGGATCTCGGCGCGCTCGTAGAAGCGGAAGCCGCCGATGATCTGATAGTTGAGGCCGATCGCGATGAAGCGCTCTTCAAATTCGCGGGTCTGGAACTGGGCGCGGACGAGGATCGCGACGTCGTCCAACGAGCCGCCGCGGATCTGATGGGATTCGATTTCCTCGCCGATCCGGCGCGCTTCTTCAGGCCCGTCCCAGACGCCGATTGAGCGCACCTTCTCGCCGTCGCCGGCATCGGTCCAGAGCGTCTTGCCGAGACGTCCGGAGTTGTTGGCGATGAGGCCGTCCGCGGCGGATAGGATGTGCGAGGTCGAGCGGTAATTCTGCTCGAGCCGGACGATCTTCGCGCCTGGGAAGTCCTTCTCGAAGCGAAGGATGTTGGCGACCTCGGCGCCGCGCCATGAATAGATCGACTGGTCGTCGTCGCCGACGCAGCAAAGGTTGCGGCGCGGCTCGGCGAGAAGGCCGAGCCATTCGTATTGGCCCTGGTTGGTGTCCTGATATTCGTCGACGAGAATGTAGCGGAAGCGCTCGCGATAGCGCTCCAAGACGTCCGCGTGCTTGCGGAAGATCACGAGCATGTGAAGCAGCAAGTCGCCGAAGTCGCAGACGTTCAGCGTCCGCAGGCGCTCCTGATATTGCGCGTAGAGTTCGGCACCGCGGCCGGCGGCGAAGCCCTCGGACTCGCCGGCGTCGATTTGCTCGGGCGTCCAGCCGCGATTCTTCCAGCGGTCGATGAGGCTGGCTAGCTGGCGCGCCGGCCAGCGCTTCTCGTCGAGATTGGCGGCGCTGATGAGTTGCTTGAGGACGCGGAGCTGATCGTCGGTGTCGAGAATATTGAAGTTGGATTGGAGGCCGACGAGCTCGGCGTGACTGCGCAGCATTCGCGCGGCGACCGAATGGAAGGTGCCGAGCCACGGCATGCCTTCGATCGCGCCGCCGGAGATGGCGGTGACGCGCTCCTTCATCTCGCGTGCGGCCTTATTGGTGAAGGTCACGGCGAGTATCTGGCTCGGCCAGGCAAGGCGCGTGGCTATGAGATGCGCGAGTCGGGCCGTCAGGGCCGCCGTTTTTCCAGTACCGGCTCCAGCCAGGACGAGCACCGGGCCTTCGGTCGTCAGCACCGCCTCACGCTGGGGCGGATTCAGACCCTGCAGATAGGCGGGATCGGGAGTCATTGCAGGGGATTCAGGCACTTGCCGGAGGTAGGCGGAGGAGAACGGAACGGCAACCTAGATGCCGCGCGGAAACCGACTCGCGAAAAAGTTCCGACGGTTACCCACGATATCCACGTTATCCACAGGCTTGGTCCCAAATATTTCGCTTTTGCGACTCGGAACGGATGTGCATGGTGATCAGGTGATCGGGACGGCGGTCCCGGCCTCACTCGGAAGGTCGGCAACGGCAAGAAGAGGGCGGCAGGGCCAAAGATCCGATCTCCGCCGGCAGGCAATGTTGAGGCTCTTCGGAGTTGAGACGGGGCAGGTCGGTACGAGGCGCCGGAAGAGTTCGGTTTTTCTTGCGCGACGCGGTTCGAAGCATTTCGGTGTGGAGAGCGAAGCGGGACGCGAGAGGGCCGAACCCAAGAAGGGCCGCAGAATATCGGACGGTTTTGACTTCGGTCAGGCTGGCAGGTTGAAGGAAAGACGATCCTCCGGGTTGTCATTCGGTAGACCAGTTTGGCTTCTCGCAAGGGAGAGCAGTTCGGTTGGAAGCGACGCCTGAGCTGGTGAGCCAGGATCGAGAGCGGGTTTCATTGGGGCCTTCGGGTTTTAAGGGGACCAGGTTACGAACACCGGCAGATCCTTCGCTCGGCGCAGTGGGGGCTGGCAGCAATGCCGGCCCCCATTTCCATTTCAGGACCGGTGAGCCGGATTCCTGAAAATGGGTACTTCGCGGAGCCGGTCTCGCAAATCCGCTTTCATCTGGGGCGGGCGGTGATATCCGCGACTGAAATTAACCGAAAAATCGGCGATCTGAACCTAATCGACGGTTGCTGCGACGCAGCCGCCTGACCGCCTCCCCCATGCCGCACCGACCGTGGCTCCGGCGCACTGGCGCGGCGGATAAGTCTCCCTTAGTCTTCAGGTACCTGCACTTGCGGGCGAGTTCGACTGGGGGACCCTCTAATGACCATTTCGAAGACGGGCGCGGCTGCGCTCGCGCTGTTCGCGACATCCACGCTTGCCGCGTCGCCGGCGCTTGCCGACGACAAGCAGCCGAGCGCCTTCATCCAGTGCGACGGCCGCACTGGTCATGTTAGCGGCGGCGAGAGCTTCATGCGCCTGCTGCTGGTCACCGCGACCGCGGGCATCAGCGAAGCGGGGATGAGCAAGGACGATGCTTCAAAGCGGGTGAAGGGTGCTGGCGGAGTCACCGTTTGCGACCAGGCGATCGCGAGCGAGGGCGATGCCTATCGCCGGATCCAGCTCGGCCTCGCCAAGTCGCTGCACTACGGTGAGGACAAGAGGTGGCTGGAAGCCGCGGCGGCAGCGCGCGCTGCCCCGACGCTGACGACGAAAGCCGACTGGGGTCTGGAAAAGAGCTCGACCGGCACGGCCCGCTTCCTCGAGGCTGCCTACCTAGTTCGCGCCGGCAAGATCGACCAGGCCGAATCCGTCGCCTGGGACGGTGTCCGGGTTACGGGAATGGACGTCATTACGTTGCAGCGGATGAGCCGCTTCATCAGCCTGTCGCGAACGATAACGCCCGAGAAGCGGGCGGCGATGGAAATGATGCGGCGCTATTATCCGGACTCGGGGATGCGCGTCGGCAACGCCTATGCCGAAGCAGGCGACTATGCGGCGGCGGCGGATTCGGTGCGGGGCATTGAGGCCAGCTTCAACGCCTTCCTGAAGGAGCCGACGACGGTCAGCATCCCGCACAGCCTGCTCGCGACCTATGCCGCGATGAGCGGCGACGTTCCGAAGGCGAAGTCGGAACTGGCGGTCGCCAAAGCTGCGCTCGAGAAGGACCGGGCCAAGGGTGAGGCGGCTAGCGATCCATCGGGCTTTGCCGCGCGCGAAGATGCCGAAGCGTTCGCCGAGGCCGCGATCGCCCAGGCCTCGGGCAATTCGGCCGAAGCCGCCAAGCTTCTCTCGGCGCGCGGAAGCTGGCCGACCATGCCGGCGGGACTGGTTGCCCGTTTGGTCGGAAAGGTCGCCCCGCAGATTCCAGAAAAGGAGCGGATGGGGGTCGTCGCCAAGGGTGAGGACGCGCTGTGGAAGGAGGCGCTCGATGCGCGGCTCGCGGTGATGGACAACGCCGACAAGGATTCCGGCTTGTGGTCGCTGACCGGCCTGTTCGCCCAGGACGTCAATTTTCAGCGGCTGGCCAGCCAGGCGCTTACCGGGACGACCGCGAAGCCGAAGTGGCTGGTCAAGGCCAAGGAGCCGCGCGACTTCGATATTATCACCTCCGGCTATGCCTTCCAGGGTTGGGAATCGGGGGAAGGCATCCTCTATCATGCGGCATTGATTGCGCAGCAGCGCGGCAAGCAGGGCTTTGTCATCCTGCCGAAGCGGACCGCGATCGACATGATCATCGTGCGGTTCGTGAACCCGGGCGAATTGGGAATCCCATCCAGCTCGATTGTCATGGCCGGCGATGTCATCGCCGCGCTGTCTCCGCACATCCAGCAGGTGCGCTGAGTTTAGGCGCCGGGTCGCTCAACCCAACGTGCAGGAACAGCGGCTCGGCGTTGAAGCCGCAACGGCTGGACGACTCTTCGACAAACGTCAGGAAACCGAACCGCCTTTGCGCGTTTGGCGAGGCAGGTGGTGGCAGCAATCAGGCTGCCGGAGCGCGGGGCGAAGGAGTTTGAAGTCGTGCTCCGTTGGTTCATCCCGCTCACCCTCGCCGCCCTTCCCGTCGTCGCCAGCGCCAACACCCCGTTGCCCAATGCGGCGTGGTGGGAAAAGGTGACCATCAAGATGACCGGAGACGGCGAAGCTCAGGCTTGCCAATACACGACCAACCGCGCCCAGAAGGGCGACGGAGCCGACTGCAAGGTGGAAGGGGCGAGCTCGGTCGCGGCGCAGGCCGCCTCATCGCCGAGCGCATCGTCTGCCGCCAAGGACGGGACAACCACCACCATCACGTTCGAGCGCCGGTTTACTCCGGGCACCGCGGCGCCCGGTGAAGACCAGCTCGGCGCCGGCGAGAAACTGCTCGGCAAGGAAGTGATGGCGCTGGCGATCGACCATGCCGGCAAGGTCAGCGGCTGCCGCGTCGTCGACACGACCGGCGACACCGGCGTCGCCTATGGCTGCGACCAAGCAAAGGGCGAGACGTTCGAGAGCGCGGCCGCCGCGGCCAACTCGGGCGAGCATCGGCTCGGGTTCATGACGATCCTGGTCTACGGCCACAACGAACACGTTGTCTAAAGTAGCTGCCACGGCGCGCTCGGCAGCTCGATGGTGTGGCCCCCCCCTGCGCTACTTCGTGCGGGATTAAATGACGGCTACGAAGATCAAGATCCCGGCGAGCGACAACAGCAGACCTGAATATCGAAACCCGCCCGACGCGGAAGGTTCAGGCCCCGATGTCGTCCCTCGCGGACGGCCAGCCTTCGAACAAGGCGCCGCAGCGATTGACCTTAATCAGGCGCTTCATCTCCCTGGCGCAGGCGTCGAGGTCATCCTTTAGCAGCTGGATGTGCGCGTCGATCTCCGAGTCCTCGATGCACGTCGGCGTGAGCTCGTGGGTGCGCGCCAAGACCCTGGCGCCGTTGATCCCATGTTCGACGTGGAGCTTGCCGAGAATGCCGGTCATGGACGCCTCCCTGATTCCCGCGCGATCATAGCATTGTTCGGCGCGTCAGTTGACGATGATTTGGTCCGTCATGCCCATCGCAGCGTGGAGAAAGTGGCTGCAGTGTGCCCTATAGACTCCAGCGGCCGGGACGAGCGTGATGGTCTTCGTCTCCCCGCCGCGCAACTCGATCTCTCCGCCCGGAGCCGCGCCTGAGACGATGCGCGAAGCGGCAAAGAATTCCTTCGCGGTGAAGTCGTGACCCGACCCCGAGCGGTTCTGGAAGGTCAGGACGACCGGGCGCCCGGCGGCGAGGTGGATCGGGCGGGGCGCGAAGCTGAAGCTTGCGAGCACGACCACATATTGGGCGGGCTGGGCCGCCCCTGGGGAGGCGAGGGCGAGGGACAAGCCGGAGAGAGCGGCGATACGAACGGCGATCATAGAATTCTCCTTCCTCCCTTGGTGGGGACATGAGGGAAAAGCGTTCAATCGGACAAAGCTCCTACGGTTCAACGAACCATATCGGTAAGATGTAGACCACCAGTCTGTTTCAGGCTTGCGGCCGGCGAGGAGAGATCAGGCGGAACAGCCAGGTCAGCAACCTCTCGAGCAAGGCCGCGGCGAAGCAAGCGGCAACCACGAAAGAACGGATGATGGAATATCTGAACCAGCTTGGTTTGAAGCTTTCGTCATGTACGCGAGGCCGCGAGGGACGCCGAGACCGAAGCCGACTTCCCGGGGCAAAGACGCCGACGAAATCCGCGAGCGGCTCGTCCGCAAACTTTAGAGAATGAAGAAGCGTGATGAGCAAAAAGAGGAGCAAGGGAGAGCGCCGCGAAGTGATGAGAGACTAGGGTCGGAAGCCGTGCAGCGGCGATCGTATCGCTCTCCGGAGGGGCGACAGTCGACACCGAAGTGCGAACGGCTGTCTCGCAAATTCTTGGAGCAATCCGAACACATGGTTTGATCGACGGCTGAAAAACCCTGTTCGCGCAAAGGTTTGCGATTTTCGCCAATTTACATTGCGGCTTTTGCGCAACAGTTCCGCGGCAATCCTGCGCTTGCACGGCAACCGGCCCTCTCATAATGTGTTCCAGCGGTTCAATTCTAGAACGCATGTGAAAGGGGATAATTATGCGCAAGCTGGCCATTGCGGTGGCGCTCGCGTCGACGGCCCTGGCGAAACCGGCTCTTGCTCGGGATCATTCGCCATATGTAGGCCTCGAAGGCGGCGTGATGTGGGTGGAGGACGCTGACGTCGATTACGACGACGGCACTCTCAACCTCCCGGATGCCATCACGGTTTCGCACAACATCGGTTACGACGTCGATTTGATTGCGGGCTACGATTTTGGAATGCTTCGCGTCGAAGGCGAGCTCGCTTACAAGCGCGCCGGCGTCAACCAGCTTCGCATCGATCCGCGTATCGCGGGTGGCGGACCTGGCGATACCTATGATGCCAGCGGCCGCGGTCGTGCTCTTTCGGGCATGATCAACCTGCTGCTCGACTTCGGCAATGACGATGGCCTCAGCGGTTACGCTGGTGCCGGTGTCGGTCTCGCGAGCGTCAAGTACAGCGCTGACACTGACGGCCCGAACAATGGCGGTCCGCTGAATGGCCCGATCGGCTTCTCGGACACTGATAGCGGTCTCGCATGGCAGGGCATCCTTGGCCTGCGCTATGCAGTCAGCCAGAACATCGACGTTGGCCTGAAGTATCGCTTCTTCAACGTTCCGAACTTGAAGTTCAGCGCACCGGGCGTCGATCTCGACACCCGTTGGCGGTCGCACAGCCTGCTGGCGAGCGTGATCTACAACTTCTACGCTCCTCCGCCTCCGCCTCCGCCTCCGCCGCCGCCGCCCCCGCCGCCGCCTCCGCCGCCTCCGGCGACGCAGACGTGCCCGGATGGTTCGGTGATCTTGGCAACGGACACCTGTCCGGCTCCGCCGCCTCCGCCTCCGCCGCCGCCTCCGGCGCCAGAGCGCGGTTAACCGGCGCTACGAAAGAGAGACCGGCTCGGGCATTCGCCCGGGCCGGTTTTTCTTTGCTTGCAAGACATGGAAAAGGCTGCTCGCCAAACGACGAGCCGCCTTGATCTGGTTACGGAATTATTGGCCGGTTACCGATGGTCGATATCCACCGGCGAACTGCGTCGGCGGCGAGCTATCCCAGCCGTAAATGTCCTTAAGGTAGCTGAGCTTGCCGTCCCGGACCTGGGCCGTGATGTAGGTCAGGAAGATCGGCGTGCTTCGCGGCAGCTGGACACGGATTTCCGCATCCTTGCCGGGCGAGACCGGATCGGATCCAAGCAGCCAGCGTCCGAGACGCTTCGCGTCTTCCACACGCACGCAGCCATTGCTGAGGTTGCGGTTCGTGAAAGCGAACTTCGAATGATCCGGCGTGTCGTGAAGATAGATGTCTTCCGGGTTCGGGAACGGGAATTTCAGGATCCCCATCGAGTTCAACGGCCCCGGATCCTGTCGGATCTTGAGATGCAGCGATCCCGAGGCGGCCGCCTTCCAGTCGATGCTCTTGGGGTCAACGACCTTGTCGCTCGACCAATCCTCGATCACGTCATAACCGTGCGATTTAAAATAGTTGAGCCCAAGCTTGAGCACGTTCGGTGCGATCGTCTTGCGCACAAGATGGTCGGGCGCGTGCCAGTACGGATTATACGTAATGTAATACATGTAGCTGGCGATCAGCGGCGTCGGCAGCTCGCTGGTGCCGGTGATGACCTTCATTGAATCGATCGGGGCACCGTTTTCATACAGCGTTAGCATCGACGTGCCGGCATCGACGACTAGGAAACGGCCGGTGGCCGGGATCGAACGGACGCGGTCAAGATTAGCAAGCAGACGCGGGTCCGGCGTCAGGTTGCCGCTCGCTTGAGCCTCGGTCCAGGCAGTATCCCGAAGCTGTGAATAAATCGGATTCACATTCGAGACCTGCGCCAGATAGGCTGACAGCGAGGGTGCACCTGCCGCAGTCAGAAGGATTAATTCCGGCTGCGAACCGCGTGGTTGAAGGACGGGATAGGCGTAGATCATGCCAGTCGTCGGCCGCTTCACCTGCTGTACGTATGCGACCCATGCAGACGACAAGACACGTTCCGCGTTGGCGACGTCTTGCGGGTTTCCGCTCTGGGCTTGGGCGACTGAGGTTTCGACCTGCGCCGCCAATTGCGGACCAGTGGCAAGCCCGTCGAAGGGTGCGCGCTTCAGAATGGCGACCAGCTGATTGACGGCCGGATCCGCGGCACCGGAGCGGAACCAGATCTTCGGCGCGGTAAAATTCGCGAAGGTGCCGACGGACGTTTGCGCTTGCGCTGAACCCGGGCCGCCCAGAGCCAGCAGGGCCAATCCTGCGGAAGCGGCTAACATTTTCGGAAGGATCACCAGCGTTCCCCCATGAACATGATGTAGAATTACCACGAATGTAGCGCACCTTATCTATCATCCAA
>Ga0207689_10000034_pt1 | contig 95262 bp, 89 predicted proteins | sample KBSMisM52_FD_184312 | JGI IMG/M metagenome (GOLD analysis project Ga0207689, IMG submission 184312) | Miscanthus rhizosphere microbial communities from Kellogg Biological Station, Michigan, USA - KBS Miscanthus M5-2 (SPAdes) (version 2) | ecosystem: Host-associated > Plants > Roots >...
TCCTCGAAAACGCCCAGGCGGTTCTCGAGGCCATCAGCAAGGCCAAGCCCTCGTCCTTCAAGGGTAGCTACATCAAGACCGTCGCCATCTCGTCCTCGATGAGCCCCGGCGTGCGCGTCGCCTCCACCGAATACAGCAAATACTAATCGGAACCCTACCCATGAGAGCCGAAAAACAATACCTGATCAGCGAAGTCGAGACGCACCTCAAGAAGTCCGACTACGTCATCCTCGCCAATTTCTCGAAGGTCACTGTTTCCGATGTCGCCGAGCTCCGCGCCAGCCTTGCCGCTGAAAACGCCGAGTTCCACGTCGTCAAGAACAGCTCCCTCCGCGTGGCCGCCAAGGCCCTCGGTCTGCCTGAGTTCGAGTCCACCGCGCTGGCTGGCCCCACGGCCATCCTCGTCGGCGGCAAGAATCCGGCCGGCGTCGCGAAGATCCTCAAGAAATTCTTCGATTCGAAGCAGAAGCTCGAAGTGAAGGTCGGCGTGCTGGAGAAGAAAATCATCTCCGCCAAAGACCTCGCCGCGATCGCCGATCTGCCTCCGTTCAGCGCGCTGCGTTCGCAGTTCCTCGGCCTGCTCACCAGCAACGCCGGTGCCTTCGTCCGCGTCCTCGACGCCAAGGTCAAGAAAGAGCAGCCCGCCGCCTGATCCAACCACAACCATTTTGAGAGGGCGCCGGTTTCGACCGGCGTCCTCGAGAAGACAAAAAATCCACAGGGGTAGGCTAGGGGATACGTCTCTTAAACGTGTTTCATTCCCGAAACCGCTAGTTCGCCCCAGGAAGTTAATACCATGAGCAACATCACCAAAGACCAAGTTATCGAGTGGCTGTCCGCCCAGACCGTTCTCGACCTCGCCGCCCTCGTCAAAGACCTCGAAGGCAAGTGGGGCGTTTCCGCCGCCGCCGCCGTCGCCGCCGCTCCCGCGGGTGGCGCTGCCGCCGCCGCTCCCGCCGAGGAGAAGACCGAGTTCAACGTCATCCTCGCGGATGCCGGTGCGAACAAGATCGGCGTCATCAAGGAAGTCCGCGCCATCACCGGCCTGGGCCTCAAGGAAGCCAAGGACCTCGTCGAAGGCGCTCCCAAGCCCGTCAAAGAAGGCGCCTCCAAGGCCGACGCCGAAGACATCAAGAAGAAGCTCGAGGCCGCTGGCGCCAAGGTCGAACTCAAGTAACCACTTGGCGTTTAAAGACCTAAATCGTCTTCAGATTTCGGGACAGGCCGTGTTTTTGCGCGGCCTGTCCTTTGCCTTTTTCGCTTTCTGTTCTTTGTTTCCTTTTTTCGCCACCTCCCTCCGGGCGGTGCGCACCTGATTTTATCGCGCGCTTGTCGCGCGATTTTTCGTCTCCTCCTCCATTCAACAGGGATCACCCATGGCCGTTCGCAATCAACCTGACCGCATCAACTTCGGCAAACTTCGTGAAGTCATTGTTCCGCCGAACCTGATCGAAATCCAGATCACGTCTTATCTCGATTTCCTTCAAAAGGGCATCCCCGAGAAACAGCGCAAGCCCCAGGGCCTTGAGGCTGTGTTCCGCGAGGTGTTCCCGATCGAGTCCTACGACGGCCGTCTCGTCCTCGAATACGTCTCCTACACCCTCGGCGACTCCAAGAACTCCGAGATCGAGTGCATCCGCGAAGGCATCACCTACTCGGTGCCCCTTTACGTGAAGCTCCGCCTCCGCGAGGAAGACTTCATCAAGGACGAGGAGATCTACATGGGCGAGATCCCCATGGTGACCGAGCGCGGCTCCTTCATCATCAACGGCGCCGAGCGCGTCGTCGTCTCCCAGCTCCACCGTTCGCCCGGCATCGCCTTTGAAGTGACGCCCCACGCCAACGGTAAGCCGCTCCACTCTTTCCGCGTCATTCCCGACCGCGGCACCTGGCTCGAGGTCCAGTTCGACAACAACGACCTCCTCTACGTCTATCTCGACCGCCGCCACCGCCGCCGCAAGTTCCTCATCACGACCCTGCTGCACGCCATCGGCTACAGCTCCGACATCGGTATCCTGAACCTCTTCTACGAGATCAAGGACATCAAGATCGCCAAGGCCCTCGACCTCGAGAACGTCTCCACGCTCGTCCTCGTCGAGGACGCCATCGACGCCCAGAAGGGCGTCGTGCTCGCCCGCGCCTTCGAGCCGCTCACCAAGCAGATCGTGCGCACCTTCGAGAAGCACGACATCTCCAGTATCCGCGTGATCGATACCTCCTCCGACGAAGGCGCCATCATCCGCGCCCTCAAGAAGGACCCGACCCGCAACGAGGAGGAGGCCCTCAAGGAAATCTACAAGCGCCTGCGTCCGGGCGAGCCCCCGACCACCGCCAACGCCAAGGCCCTGCTCAAGCGCCTGTTCTTCGACCCGAAGCGCTACGACCTCGGTCGCGTCGGTCGCTACAAGATCAACCAGAAGCTCGGTCTCAAGGTTGACCTCGAGCAGCGCATCCTCGAGTCCGGCGACGTCACCGCCGCCACCAAGTATCTCGTCCGCCTCAAGCGCGGTGAGGGCGTCGTGGACGACATCGATCACCTCGGTTCCCGTCGCGTCCGCACCGTCGGCGAGCTCCTCGCCAACCAGTGCCGCGTCGGCCTCAGCCGCACCGAGCGTCTCGTTCGCGAGCGCATGACCATGTATGACCAGTCCGTCGATTCGATCACGCCTCAGAAGCTGATCAACCCGAAGGCACTCACCACGGTCATCCGCGACTTCTTCGCCCGTTCGCAGCTGTCGCAGTTCATGGACCAGATCAACCCGCTCGCCGAGGTCACGCACAAGCGTCGTCTCTCCGCGCTCGGGCCTGGCGGTCTCAACCGCGAGCGTGCCGGCTTCGAGGTGCGCGACGTTCATCCGTCCCACTACGGCCGCATCTGCCCGATCGAAACGCCCGAAGGTCCGAACATCGGTCTGATCAACTCCCTCTCGACCTACGCCCGCGTCAACGAATTCGGCTTCATCGAGACGCCCTACCGCGTCGTCAAGGACGGCAAGGTTTCCGACAAGATCGACTACCTCACCGCCGACCAGGAAGAGGCCAAGGTTATCGCCCAGGCGAACTCCGAGCTCGACGAGAAGAACCACTTCGTCGGCAAGGTCACCGTCCGTCAGGACGGCGAGTTCCTCGAGGTTCCTGCTTCCGAAGTCCACTACATGGACGTGTCGCCGAAGCAGGTGATCTCGATCGCGGCCGGCATGATTCCGTTCCTTGAGCACGACGACGCCAATCGCGCGCTGATGGGTGCGAACATGCAACGCCAGGGCGTGCCCCTCCTCCAGGCCGAGTCGCCGTTCGTCGGCACCGGCATCGAAGAGCGCGTCGCCCGCGACTCCAAGATCGTCGTCGTCGCCGAGGAATCCGGCATCGTCGCCTACGTGGACGCGAAGATGGTCGTCGTCACCAAGGACGGCGAACTCCCCCGCAACTTCGAGAAGAACCCCAAGAGCGATTCGAAGAACGGCGTGACCGTTTACGAGCTCCGCAAGTTCATGCGCTCGAACGCCGGCACCTGCTTCAACCAGAAGCCGGTCGTTGACAAGGGCCAGAAGGTCAAGGTCGGCGATATCATCGCCGACGGTCCTTCCACCGAAAAGGGCGAGATGGCCCTCGGTCGCAACGTCCTCGTCGGCTTCATGCCGTGGAACGGTTACAACTTCGAAGACGCCATCCTGATCTCCGAGAAGGTGCTCAAGGAAGACATCTTCACCTCGATCCACATCCAGGAGTTCGAGGTCACCGCCCGCGACACCAAGCTCGGGCCGGAGGAAATCACCCGCGACATCCCGAACGTTGGCGAAGAGGCCCTCAAGAACCTCGACCACAACGGCGTCATCCGCATCGGCGCCGAGGTGAAGCCCGGCGACATCCTCGTCGGCAAGATCACGCCCAAGTCCGAAACCGAACTTGCTCCCGAGGAAAAGCTCCTCCGCGCGATCTTCGGCGAAAAGGCTGCCGACGTGAAGGACACCTCCCTCGTCGTCCCGTCCGGCGTCGCCGGCATCATCATGGACGTCAAGGTCTCCAGTCGCGTGGACTTCGAGAAGGAGAAGCTTTCTCCCTCCGACCGCCGCCGCCAGACCAAGCAGATCCAGGAAGACTACAAGACGCAGATGGACAAACTGCGCGAGGGTCTGACCGAGGCGCTGTCCAACATCCTCCTCGGCGAGAAGATCCCGCTCGACGTCATCAACGGCGAAACGAACGAGATCATCATCCCCGCCAACCGCAAGATCACCAAGACGCTCCTCCGCAAGCTCGCCGCCGTCTCCAAGCACGTCGAGATCGATCCGTCTCCGGTTCGCATCAAGATCATGGAGATCATCGGTTCCTACCAGTCGAAGTTCGACGAGCTGGAAACCGACCGCGAGCGCAAGATCAACAGCATCGAGGCCGGTGAAGACAACGGCAACGGCGCGATCAAGCAGGTCAAGGTCTACATCGCCACGAAGCACAAGCTCGAGGTCGGTGACAAGATGGCCGGTCGCCACGGTAACAAGGGCGTGGTCGCCAAGATCGTTCCCCAGGAAGACATGCCGTTCCTCCCGGACGGCACCCCGGTCGAAATCTGCTTGAACCCCCTCGGCGTTCCTTCCCGCATGAACGTCGGCCAGGTTCTCGAGACGCACCTCGGTTGGGCGTGTTCCAAGCTCGGCATCAAGGTCGCCACGCCGGTCTTCGACGGCATCCCCGAGAAGAAGGTCCGCGAATACCTCAAGGACGCCGGCCTGCCCACCACGGGCAAGAGCACGCTCTTCGACGGTCGCACCGGCGAGAAGATCGATCAGCAGGTCGTGGTCGGCTACATCTACATGATGAAGCTGAACCATCTTGTGTCCCACAAGATCCACGCCCGTGCCGTCGGCCCTTACTCCCTCGTCACGCAGCAGCCGTTGGGCGGCAAAGCCCAATACGGCGGCCAGCGCTTCGGCGAAATGGAAGTGTGGGCGCTCGAGGCCTACGGCGCGGCGCACACCCTCCAGGAGCTCCTCACCGTCAAGTCCGACGACGTGCAGGGTCGCACCAAGATCTACGAGTCGCTCGTCAAGGGCGACAACACGCTGGTCGCGGGCACGCCCGAATCCTTCAACGTGTTGATCAAGGAAATCCAGTCCCTCGGTCTGGACATCAAGCTCAACAAGCGCGACGCCCTCGGCGGTCTCACCGCCTGATCCGGTTCACGTCACCATTTAATAAATACACAGGGAATTAACTCAAAATGAGCATTCAACCCAACGAAGTTGCCGCCGGTGCCCGCGAGGAGACTCGCGCCGCTCTCGGTCTGGAAGAGAGCCCGTTCGACTGCGTCTCCATCACCGTCTCCTCGCCGGAGACGATCCGCGCCTGGTCCAAGGGCGAGGTCAAGAACCCCGAGACGATCAACTACCGCACCTTCAAGCCCGAGCCGGGCGGTCTTTTCTGCCAAAAGATCTTCGGCCCCGTCCGTGACTACGAGTGCGCGTGCGGAAAATACAAGCGCATCAAATACAAGGACGTCGTCTGCGATCGTTGCGGCGTCGAAGTGACCATCTCCCGCGTTCGTCGCGAGCGCATGGGCCACATCGAACTCGCCGTGCCCGTCGCGCACATCTGGTTCCTCAAGTCGATGCCCTCGCGCCTCGGCCTCCTTCTCGACATGACCGCCCGTTCGCTCGAGCGCGTCATCTACTACGAGAACTACATGGTCGTCGATCCGGGCAAGACCCCGCTCGAACTCAAGCAGCTCCTCACCGACGTCGAATACCGCCAGGCTCTCGACGAATACGGTGACGACTCCTTCGTCGCCAAGATGGGCGCCGAGGCCGTCCGCGACTGCCTCGTGAAGACCGACATGGAAGCGACCGTCGCCGAGCTCCAGGAGCAGATGCGCGCCACCAAGTCCAAGCAGATCAAAAAGAAGCTCTCCAAGCGTCTCAAGGTCATCCAGGGCTTCATCCACTCCCAGTCCCGTCCCGAGTGGATGGTGCTCGAAGTGCTGCCCGTCATCCCGCCTGACCTCCGTCCGCTCGTTCCCCTCGAGGGCGGCCGTTTCGCGACGTCCGATCTGAACGACCTCTATCGCCGCGTCATCAACCGCAACAACCGTCTGCGGAATCTGATGCAGCTCAAGACGCCCGACGTTATCATCCATAACGAAAAGCGCATGTTGCAGGAAGCCGTTGACGCCCTCTTCGACAACGGCCGCCACGGCCGTCCTGTCACGGGCGCCGGCAACCGTCCCTTGAAGTCCCTCTCGGACATGCTCAAGGGCAAGCAGGGTCGTTTCCGCCAAAACTTGCTCGGCAAGCGCGTGGACTACTCCGGCCGTTCCGTCATCGTCATCGGTCCCGAGCTCAAGCTCAACCAATGCGGTCTCCCCAAGAAGATGGCGCTGGTTCTCTTCGAGCCGTTCATCATCCGTCGCCTCAAAGAACTCGGCTTCGTGCACACCGTCCGCGGTGCCCGCAAGATGATCGAAAAGAAGTCCCCCGAGGTGTGGGACATCTTGGAAGAAGTGACCAAGGGCCACCCGGTTCTCCTGAACCGCGCGCCGACCCTGCACCGCCTCTCCATCCAGGCGTTCGAGCCCGTCCTCATCGAGGGCGAGGCGATCCGCGTTCACCCGCTCGTCTGCACTGCTTACAACGCGGACTTCGACGGTGACCAGATGGCCGTGCACGTGCCGCTTTCCCTCGAGGCGGTCATGGAGTGCAAGCTCCTCATGATGGCGACGAACAACATCTTTTCGCCCTCCTCCGGCAAGCCGATCCTCACTCCTTCGCAGGACATCGTTCTCGGCGCCTACTATCTCACCATCGAGCCTCGGAAGAAGCCTGAGAAGGGCGTGCATGTTCCGCTCCTCTCCGGCCTCCAGGAGGTTCTCTTCGCCAAGGCCGACGGCGCGCTCAAGGTGCACGATTGGGTCGAGGTTCCCAATCCCGACTTCGGCAAGCCCGGCACCGTGTTCGGCAACGCTGAAAAGAAGACGCTCCGCACCACCGTGGGTCGCGTGATCTTCAATCAGATCTGGCCCGCCGGTCTCGGCTTCGTGAACTTCCCCGTTCCGAAGGGCAAGCTCGGCGATCTCATCCTGAACACCTACAAGGTGGCGGGTGACTCCGAGACCGTCGTGACCCTCGACAAGCTCAAGGAGCTCGGTTTCCAAACCGCGTTCCAAGCCGGTATCTCGATCGGTATCGACGACATGATCATCCCCGAGGACAAGAAGGAGATCGTCATCGATTCCCGTAAGAAGATCGTCGAGGTCGAAGCCCAGTTTAACAAGGGTATCATCACCGACGGTGAGCGCTACAACAAGGTCGTCGATATCTGGACCGGCGCCACCGACAAGATCGCCAAGGCCGTGTTCGCCAAGCTCGAGAACAACGATGGCAAGACCGAGGTTAACCCGGTTTACATCATGATGGACTCCGGCGCGCGTGGTAACAAACAGCAGGTTCGCCAGCTGTGCGGCACCCGCGGTCTCATGGCCAAGCCCTCCGGCGAAATCATCGAGCGCCCGATTCTGTCCTCGTTCCGCGAAGGCCTCACGGTTCTCGAATACTTCATCTCGACCCACGGCGCCCGCAAGGGTCTCGCCGACACCGCGCTCAAGACGGCCGACGCCGGCTACCTCACCCGTAAGCTGTGCGACGTCGCCATGGACGTGATCATTTCGGAAGAAGACACCGGCAGCCGCGATGGCATCTGGAAGAAGTCGATCTTCGAAGGTGACGACGAAATCATCAACCTGCGCGAACGTATCGTGGGTCGCTGCTCCTCCGACGATATTTATAATCCGCTGAATCCCTCCGAGCTGCTCGTCGCCTCCGGTGACGTCATCAGCGAAGAGATGTCGATCAAGATCGTCGAATGCGGCATCGAGCGCGTGAAGATCATGTCCCCGCTCACTTCCATCAGCCCCAACGGCATTGATGCGAAGAGCTACGGCATTCACCCCGCCACCAATCGTCTCGCCAAGCAGGGTGACTCGGTCGGCATCATCGCCGCCCAGTCCATCGGCGAACCCGGCACGCAGCTCACCATGCGCACGTTCCACATCGGTGGCGTCGCCTCCGGCGGATTCAAGACGCCCGAGATCCGCGTCCGCAGCTCTGGTATCGTTCGCTACAAGGGTCTGCGCCTCGTGGAAACGGCCGACGGTGCCGCGATCGTGCTCAACAAGACCGGTTCGATTCAGATCATCGACGCCGATGACCGCGAGCTCGACACCTACAACATCGTGGTCGGTTCCTTCCTCCATGTTGGCGACGGCGCCAAGATCGAGAAGGGCGCCGTGCTCGCCCAGTGGGATCCCTACAACATCCCCGTGCTCTCCGAAAAGGGCGGCACGCTCGGATTCAAGGACATGATCCCCGGTGTCACCGTGAAGCGCGAACTCGACGAATCGTCGGGCCGCATCGCCACGGTCGTCATCGAGCACAAGGAAGACCTCAATCCTCAGATCGAAGTCCGTGACGAGAAGGGCAAGGCCATCGCGGCTTACGCCATTCCGGTCGGCGCCCAGATCGCGGTCAGCGAAGGCGATATCATCGCCCCTGGCGCCCTGCTCGCCAAGACGCCCCGCCAGGCGTCCAAGACCAAGGACATCACGGGTGGTCTCCCTCGCATCGCCGAGCTCTTCGAAGCCCGTCGTCCGAAGGACGCCGCCGAGATGGCCCGTATCGACGGTGTCGTCGCGTTCGAAGGCACGCTGCGCGGCAAACGCAAGCTGGTTGTTCGCAACGAAGAGACCGCCCAGGAAGAGGAGCACCTCATCCCGACCGGCAAGCACATCATCGTGCAGCCGGGCGACGTGGTCCACAAAGGCCAGCACCTCACGGAAGGCTCCGCCGATCCGCACGAGATCCTCGAGATCCTCGGACCGTCCGCGCTGTATGACTTCCTCATCAGCCAGGTGCAGGAGGTTTACCGTCTGCAGGGCGTGACGATTAACGACAAGCACATCGAGATCATCATCCGCCAGATGCTCCGCAAGGTCCGCATCACCGATCCGGGTGACAGCGAATACTTCTGGGGCGAGCAGGTGGATCGTGCCGCGTTCCTCGCGGACAACAAGCGTCTCGAAGAAGCCGGCGGCAAGCCAGCCGAAGCCGAGCCAATCCTGCTGGGCATCACCAAGGCCTCCCTCGAGACTGAGTCGTTCATCTCCGCCGCGTCGTTCCAAGAGACGACCCGCGTGCTGACGGACGCTTCGACCCTCGGCAAGGTGGACCTCCTGAAGGGCTTCAAGGAAAACGTCATCATGGGCCACCTGATCCCTGCCGGCACCGGTCTGCCCGCCTACAAGAACCTCCGCATCAGCCTGCCGTTTGGCGAGGAGCTCCCGACCGAGGAGCCCGCCGCCTCCGAGGCGAGCTGATTTCGTGTTCCGATTGTGAACGCAAAGCCGCAGGCCGAAAGCCTGCGGCTTTTTTGTGCGCAGGGCATAGGTTTATTTGTATTTGATTTATAAATACAAAGTAGGGATTTTAATTTAGTATTCAGTATTTTGATACTTTTAGAATCTGCGCAGGCGCCCGGTCGGGCGAGCCTCGGATTTGCGGGCCACCTGGTTGGTGAGGATCTTTTCGATCTGCTCGTGGACGTCGGCGAGTGGTTGGTTCGGCGGATTGGTGTTTTTTCATCGCTGCCCGGGCACTGTGTTTATGCATGCCGTGGGTGTTGGTTTTTGCGTGGGCTGTCGCTATTTTGTCGGTGCGGGCGGTCTGCGGCCGGACTATGGGTGCTGGCTCTTTGTCACGATGGTTGCAGGGTGGGGTGGGTTTCCTCTGTTCGCGGCACTTTGCCCTTGTGGTTGGATCGGGGCTTCTGCTTTGCTGGCCCTTCATCTCCATCCTTGCGCGTTGTCCGGTTGCACGGGCGAACGCTTTAAATCCGAAAAAACCGCGGCAAAACGCCGGTTTTTCCGGGCGTCAATTATTTTTCCCAGAATCTTCTTGCCGAGGTTTACCGCCTTGGTAGCTTCCGCCTCTTTTCTCATTTCATAGCCACACTTCGATATGCCCACCATCAACCAACTCGTGCGCAAGGGACGTCGCCAGATCCGTGCGAAGTCCAAGTCGCCCGCTCTCGCCGGTAACCCGTTCCGCCGCGGCGTGTGCGTGCAGGTCATGACCCGCACCCCCAAGAAGCCCAATTCCGCTATCCGTAAGGTCGCGAAGGTTCGTCTGACCAATGGCAGCGAAGTGATCTCCTACATCCCCGACGAGGGCCACAACCTCCAGGAGCACTCCATCGTGCTCGTGCGCGGTGGCCGCGTTAAGGATTTGCCCGGTGTCCGCTACCACATCGTGCGTGGCACCCTCGACGCCACCGGCGTCGAAAAGCGCCGCCGCAGCCGTTCGAAATACGGCGTCAAGCGTCCGAAGGCCGCCAAGAAGTAAACCAACCCTAAGGAACCTAGACCATGTCACGCCGCCACAAAGCCGATAAGCGTCAAACGACGCCGGATATCCGTTACAACAGCCCGCTCGTCGCTCACCTCGTCAACGTGGTGATGGAAGACGGCAAGAAGAACACCGCCGAGCGCATCGTTTACGGTGCGTTCGAGAAGGTCTCCGAGAAGCTCGAAAAGGGCGATCCGGTTGACCTCATGATCGGTGCGCTTGAAAACGCCCGTCCCCGTCTCGAGGTGAAGAGCCGCCGCGTCGGTGGTGCGACCTATCAGGTCCCCGTCGAGATTTCCTACGAGCGCCAGGAGAGCCTCGCCCTCCGTTGGATCGTCGCCGCCGCCACCAGCCGCAAGGGCACGCCCATGAAGGACGCCCTCGCTGCCGAAATCGTCGATGCCTACAACAACACGGGCAGCGTCGTTAAGAAGAAGGAAGACACTCACAAGATGGCCCAGGCCAATCGCGCCTTCGCCCACCTCCGCTGGTAATCCGTCCGTCAATCGCTGCTCATGTCCGACGCTCCCGTCATTTCCATCGTCACCGACAAGTCGAAGGTTTCTCCGGTTAACTCCAAGAACCGTCCCTTCCCCCTCGAGTGGACTCGTAACATCGGTATTGCCGCGCACATCGATGCCGGCAAGACGACCACCTCCGAACGCATCCTGTTCTACTCGGGCAGCGTTCACAAGATGGGCGAGGTGCATGAAGGCACCGCTGTGACCGACTGGATGGAGCAGGAGCGCGAGCGCGGCATCACGATCACTGCCGCCGCCATTTCCTGTGCCTGGAACGCCTCGTGCGGTCCGTGGAAGGGAATCAAGCAGCGCGTTAACATCATCGACACCCCCGGACACGTGGACTTCACGGCCGAGGTTGAGCGCTCGATGCGCGTTCTCGACGGTGCCGTCGCCGTGTTCTGCGCCGTCGCCGGCGTGCAGCCCCAGTCCGAAACCGTTTGGCGCCAGGCCAACAAATACGGCGTTCCCCGCGTTGCCTTCATCAACAAGATGGACCGCACCGGCGCCGACTTCTTCCGCGCCGTTTCCGAAATGCGCGAGAAGTTGGGTGCCAATGCTCACCCGCTCTTCATCCCGATCGGCAAGGAAGAGAACTTCAATGGCGTCGTGGATTTGGTGCAGAACTGCGCCTATATCTTCATCGATCCGGCCGACATGGATCTCAATCCTACTCGTCACCCGATCCCCGCCGAGTATGCCGCGCAGGCCAAGGAGTATCGCGAGAAGTTGATCGAGGCCGCCTCCGATTTCGACGACAAGCTCGCCGAAAGCTACCTCAACGGCGAAGAGATCACCCCCGAAGCCCTCATGATCGCGGTCCGCAAGGCCACCGTCTCCATGAAGTTCACGGGCGTCATCCCCGGTTCCGCTTTCAAGAAGAAGGGCGTGCAGCGTCTCCTCGACTGCGTGGTCAACTATCTCCCCAGCCCGATCGACGTTCCCCCGATGAAGGGCCAGGACAGCGATGGCAACGAAGTGTCCGTGGTCGTTGACGACAACGCCAAGCTCGCCGGCCTCGCCTTCAAGCTCTGGACCGACCCGTTCGTCGGCAAGCTGGTGTTCTACCGCGTTTACACCGGCACCCTCCAGAAGGGCACATCCCTCTACAATCCCCGCACCCGCCGCTCCGAGCGCGTCAGCCGTCTCGTGCTCATGCGCGCCATGGACCGCGAGGAAATCGACATGGCCTACTCGGGCGACATTTGCGCGCTCGTCGGCGTTAAGGACGTCATCACCGGTGACACCCTGTGCAACGAGGATTACGACGTTCGTCTCGAACCCCCGTCCTTCCCCGAGCCGGTTATCGCGATGTCCATCGAGCCCAACTCGAAGGCCGACCAGGAAAAGCTGGGCACCGCGCTCCAACGCCTCGTCGCCGAGGATCCGACCCTGCGCGTCAAGACCGACCAAGACACCGGCCAGACGATTCTCGCCGGCATGGGCGAGCTCCACCTCGAAATCATCATCGACCGCATGAAGCGCGAGTTCAAGGTCGAGGCCACCTCCGGCAAGCCGCAGATCGCCTACCGCGAGACCATCACCGGTAACTCGGATGGCGAAGGTAAATTCATCCGTCAGTCCGGCGGTAAGGGCCAATACGGCCATGTCGTCGTCAAGATGGAGCCCAATGAAAAGGGCAAGGGCATCGAGGTCATCAACGAGACCGTTGGCGGTTCGATCCCGAAGGAATTCATCAAGCCCTCCACCGAAGGTATCCTCGAGGCCGCCAATAACGGCGTCGTCGCCGGTTATCCTGTCGTCGATGCCATCATCCGCATCGTTGACGGTTCCTTCCACGATGTGGACTCGTCCGAAATGGCGTTCAAGATGGCCGGCATCTTCGCCTTCAAGGACGCGATGGCCAAGGCCAACCCGATCCTCCTCGAGCCCATCATGGGCGTCGAAGTGACCACTCCGGAAGAGTATCAGGGCGACCTCATCGGCGACATCAACCGTCGTCGCGGCCGTATCAACGGCATGGAGTCCAAGAACAGCGCGTGCATCATCAACTCGCACGTGCCGCTTGAGATGCTCTTCGGCTACGTCACCGACATCCGCTCGCTCTCCAAGGGCCGCGCCTCGGCGTCCATCACTCCCTCCCATTTCGAGCAGGTTCCGAACTCGCTCCTCACCAAGATCGTCGAGTCTTCCACCAAGGCTCCCGCTCGCACCTAATCCTTCGTTCTTTTTATCGTCATGAAAGGCCAACGCATTCGCATCAAACTCCAGGGCTACGACTATCGCGTGATCGACCAGTCCGCCTCGGAAATCGTGGAAACCGCCAAGCGCTCCGGCGCCCGTGTTTCCGGCCCGATCCCTCTCCCGACCCGCATCGAAAAGCTTACGGTCAACCGTTCGCCGCACGTTGACAAGAAGTCGATGGAGCAGTTCGAGACGCGCACCCACAAGCGCCTCATCGACATCATCGAGCCGACCGCCCAGACGGTCGACGAGCTCAAGAAATTAAATCTTCCCTCGGGCGTTGACATCACGATCAACGTGTGAGTTATCAGCCGACTCTGTTCTTACATACTTTACTTTAGCAGTATCCCATGTGCACCCCGTGCACCTCTGGGTTTCTCTAATGTAGGTCGTTAAACGGAAAATCTTTCCACCTACCACTTAGCCATGTCCATCACCACCCTACTCGGTAAAAAAATCGGGATGACGCAGGTCTATGACGCTCAAAACGTCCTGGTCCCCGTCACCGTGGTCGAAGCCGGCCCTTGCCCGGTCGTCCAGATCAAGACAACGCAGACTGACGGTTACAACGCCGTGCAGCTCGGCTTCTCCAAGCAGAAGTCGAAGAACGCCTCCAAGGCCGAAAAGAACCACGCCGCCAAGGCGGGTCTCGAAGAGGCTCCCCGCGTTCTCAGCGAAGTGCGCCTCGATGAGGTCGCTTCCATCAAGCTCGGTGACGTCGTCACCGTCGCTGATTTCAAGGAAGGCCAGCTCGTTGACGTCATCGGCGTCACCAAGGGCAAAGGCTTCCAGGGCGTCGTGAAGCGCTTCCGTGTCGGCGGCGGTCCCGCCACCCACGGTTCCATGTTCCACCGCCGCATCGGTTCCATCGGTATGCGCCAGACTCCTGGACGCACCTGGAAGAACCAGGCGATGCCCGGCCACATGGGCCAGCTCCGCGTCACCACGCAGAACCTCACCCTCGTGAAGATCCTTCCCGAGAAGAACCTGCTCCTCGTCAAGGGTGCCATCCCGGGCGCCAACGGTGACGACGTGATCGTCCGCACCGCCATCAAGGGTCAGCCCAAGAAGTAAGCCTAACCCTTAAGGAGAAACACAGCACATGAAACTCAAAGTTTTCAGTTCCGACGGTAAGACCTCGCGCGAGCAAGATTTCGCCGGTCTTCCCACCTTCGAAGGCGACAAGGGCCTTCAGGCCGTCAAGGAAGTCATCGTCGCCATCAACGCCAACAACCGTCTCGGCACCCACTCCACGAAAACCCGTGGTGAAGTGTCCGGCGGCGGCAAGAAGCCCTGGCGCCAAAAGGGCACCGGTCGCGCCCGCGCCGGTTCCACCCGCTCCCCGATCTGGGTCGGCGGCGGCGTCGTCTTCGGCCCCAAGCCCCGTGACTACTCCAAGAAGATCAACTCCAAGGTGAAGGCTCTCGCCTTCAGCCGCGCCCTCTTTGATCGCGCCTCCGCCGGCGAGATCGACGTAATCGACGCCTTCGAGGTCAATCCGGTGAAGACCAAGGTCCTCAACCAGATCATCGAGCGCATCGCCCCCAAGGGTAAGATCCTCATCGTGGACGCCGAGTTCACCGCCGACACCGCCCGCGCCGCCTGCAATCTGGAGCGCGTCGCTCTCCAGGAAGCCTGCACGCTCAACACGCTCGATCTCGCGCAATACAAGAAGATCATCGTCAGCTCCAAAGCCCTCGAGGCGATCATCGCCCGCGTCAACGGAGGTAAGAACTAATGAGCGCCAACGTCCTTAAACTCGTCCGCCTGACCGAGAAATCGAACAAGCTCTCTTCCGAGCTGGGTCAATACACCTTCGAAGTCGCGATCAGCTCCAACAAACACCAGATCGCGGAAGCCGTTGAAAAGGCTTTCAAGGTCTCCGTGACCCGCGTCAACACCTCCGTCATTCGCGGTAAAAACAAAAAGAGCCGTCAAGGCCGCCCGAGCACGACTTCCGACTACAAGAAGGCCGTCGTTACGCTCAAGGCCGGCGACAAGATCGAGCTCGTCTAATCCGGAGAACATACAACATGCCTCTCACTCCTATCCGTCGCCCCCTCACGCCGTCCCAGCGCTTCACGCAGCTGAACAAGCCCGAGGGTCTTTCCAAAGAGCGCCCCGAGCGCTCCCTGACCGAGTCGAAGTCGAAGTCCGGTGGTCGTAACGTCTATGGTCGCATCACGTCGCGTCGTCGCGGCGGTGGCCACAAGAAGCTTTACCGCATCATCGACTTCAAGCGCGACATTCTCGACATGCCCGCCAAGGTGCAGGCCATCGAGTATGATCCGAACCGCACCGCGCACATCGCCCTCATCGCTTATGCGAACGGCGAGAAGCGCTACATCCTCGCCCCCAAGGGCCTGAAGGCTGGCGATTCGATCTTCACCTCGAACAAGGCTTCGTTGAACGACTTCAACGTCGGCAACAACTTCCCGCTCTCGATCATCCCCCCGTCCACCAAGCTGCACAACGTCGAGCTCGTCCCGGGCCGCGGCGCCCAGCTCGGCCGCACGGCCGGCACCTCGATCGAACTCGTCAACGTCGAGAACGGTTCCGCCCAGATCAAGCTGCCCTCCGGCGAAGTCCGCCTGGTCAACCCGAACTGCCGCGCCACCATCGGTGAAGTCGGCAACGGCGACCAGATCAACGCCTCGCTCGGCAAGGCCGGTCGCAACCGTTGGCTCGGCAAGCGTCCCCGCCAGCGCGGTGTCGCCATGAACCCGGTCGATCACCCCAACGGCGGTGGTCAGGGCAAGTCCAAGGGTGGTGGCGGTCGCCAGCACCTCGTGTCGCCTTGGGGCCAGCTCGCCAAGGGCTTCCCGACCCGCAAGCGCTCGAAGCCTTCCAGCGCTCAGATCCTCGTCCGTCACAACGGCCGCAAGCCGCGCGGAAAGAAGTAATCTCTACACCTTACCCACATGGCACGTTCCATCAAAAAAGGCTTTTTCGTCGATTACCACCTGCTCGAGAAGATCGAGAAGGCCGTCAAGGCCGGTGGCTCCAAGAAGCCCATCCAAACCTGGTCCCGCCGCTCGACGATCACCCCCGATTTCATCGGCCACACGTTCAGCGTTCACAACGGCAAGTCCTTCATCTCCGTGCACGTCACCGAGAACATGGTCGGCCACAAGCTCGGCGAATTCGCGCTCACCCGCGTGTTCAAGAACCACGGCGGTATGACCCGCAAGGAAGTCTAAAAAACTTCGTCGCCGCCATGTTCCGTCGTCTCGCCACCGCTCTCGCCCTGTTCGCCGTCGTTTCCACGACCGGCATGCAGGCGGCCGGTTTGGTGGCGAGCCGTTCGGTCGAGGCGGCTCCGGTGGTGGCCGTGCAGGCGACCCGCGTCGCGGATGTCGTTCTGCTCGGCGCCGGCTTCGAGGCCGGCCTTCGCCAGGGGATGGTGTTCAGCGTCGTGCGCGGTGGTGCGGAAGTCGCCGAGATTGTTCTCGTCGATCTTCGTCCCCGCGCCTCCGCCGGCCTCATTCTCCAGCTCGCCCCGGGTCAATCGATCCGGGCCGGCGACATCGCCACCGTCAAAACTCTCAAAGCATAATCAATAAACTCAAAAGGGCAGGGGACCTCGGTCCTGCTGTCGCCCCAAAAGGGAATCTTTAATCAACATGGAAGTCCAAGCCCTCACCCGCTACGCGCGCATGTCCCCTAAAAAGGTGCGCGAAGTCGTTCGCACCATCCAAGGCCGCAAGGCCAACGATGCCGTCGATCTCCTCACGCTCATCCCGCGCAAGTCCGCCCGCCTGATCGTCAAGACGCTCAAGAGCGCCATCGCCAACGCCGAGAACAACAACAACCTCTCCGCCGATTCCCTCGTCGTGAAGAGCGCGCTCGTTGAGAACGGACCCGTCCTCAAGCGCTTCAAGGCCGGCGCCCGCGGCACCGCGATGCCCCGCCGCAAGAAGATGTCCCACATCCGCATCGTCCTGTCCGACGGCAACTCCAACTAATTTACCACCATGGGCCAAAAGACCAATCCCACCGGCTTCCGCCTCGCTGTCCGCCGTAACTGGCAGTCCCGCTGGTATGCCTCCAAGAAGGATTTCGCGAAGCTCCTCCTCGAGGACCAGATCATCCGTGAGAAACTCATGGAGAAGCTGAAGCAGGCTTCCGTTCCCCGTATCTTCATCGAGCGCGCCTCCAACCGCGTCCGCGTCAAGATCTACACCGCCCGTCCGGGCATCGTGATCGGCCGCAAGGGCGCCGAGATCGAGAACATCAAGGCCGAGCTCGCGAAGCTCACCGGCAAGGACATCCTCCTCGACATCCAGGAAGTCAAAAAGCCCGAGATCGAGGCCCAGCTCGTTGCTGAGAACGTCTGCTTGCAGCTCGAGCGCCGTATCGCTTTCCGTCGCGCCATGAAGAAGGCCGTCGAAATGGCCATGGCTCTCGGTGCCGAAGGCATCCGTATCCAATCCTCCGGTCGTCTCGGCGGTGCCGACATCGCCCGTCGCGAGTGGCAGCGCAAGGGCCGCGTGCCGTTGCACACCCTCCGCGAGAACATCGACTACGGCTTCGCCGAGGCGAAGACCGTTTACGGCAAGATCGGCGTCAAGTGCTGGATCTGCAAAAAGGAAGCCGACACGACGCTCTAATCCCGTCGTTCGCATAACCACTTAACAAAAGAGAAACCATCATGGCTCTCGCTCCCGCACGCACCAAATACCGCAAATCCCAGAAGGGTTCCCGCAAGGGCAACGCCAAGCGTGGCAACACGCTCTCCTTCGGTGAATTCGGCCTCCAGTCCCTGACCCGCGGTCCTATGACCGGCCAGCAGATTGAAGCCGCCCGCGTCACCATCTCGCGCCACCTCAAGCGCAAGGGCAAACTCTGGATCCGCGTTTTCCCCCACAAGCCTATCACCAAGAAGCCTGCCGAAGTGCGCATGGGTTCCGGTAAAGGTCCGGTCGAATTCTACGTCGCCCAGATCAAGCCCGGTGCCGTCCTCTTCGAACTCGCCGGTGTTCCCGTTTCCGTCGCCAAGGAGGCCTTCCGCCTCGCCGATGCGAAACTGCCCTTCCACTGCCGCTTCATTGTGCGCGAAGGCACCGCCGTCTAAACCAAACCCGGCCTCCGGCCAGGAAATCAAACGCAATGAGCAAGAAGACCAATCCCATTAACGACCTCGCCCCCGCCGAGATCGCCGTCAAGTTGACCGAAAACCGCGAGAAGCTTCTCCACCTCCGCCTGCGCAAGCAGACCGGCCAGGTCGAGAAGACCCACGAGCTGCGCACCCTCCGCAAGGACATCGCCCGTCTCGAAACCGCGCGCAACGCCAAGTCCAAGAAGGCCGCCGCCTAATCGTCACCACCATGTCCACCACGACCACCCGCAATTCCCGCAAGGACCTCACCGGTTTCGTCACCAGCCGCTCTGGCGACAAGTCCATCAAGGTCACCGTCCCTTACAAGATCCCGCACCCCCGCTACCAGAAGACCATCAATCGTAAGACCGTCGTGCACGTCCACGACGAGAAGAACGAGACGAAGGTCGGCGACAAGGTCGAGATCATGGAAACCCGCCCGCTCAGCCGCCTCAAGCGCTGGCGCGTGGTCAAGGTCCTCGAGGCCGCCGTCCTCCCTGAAGGCGCCGCCATCAGCGAAAAGGATGTCGCCGAGCTCGTCCCCACCAAGACGACCAAGGCCTAAGCCTTACCAACATTTAAAAAAAGCGATTCGTCATGCTACAACTCCGTTCATGGGTAGAAGTCGCTGATAACACGGGCGCCCGCCGCGCGATGTTCATCAGCAAAAAAGGCCAGAACACCACCACCGCCGGCGTGGGTGATGTCGTCACCATCCACATCAAGGAAAGCTCCACCGATGCTTCCGTGAAAAAGGGTGAGGTCGCCAAGGCCGTCATCATCCGCACCAAGGCTCCGGTTCGCCGCGCCGATGGCAGCTATCTGCGTTTCGACAGCAACGCCGTCGTCATCCTCACCGCGGATGGCAATCCCAAGGGCACCCGCATCTTCGGCCCCGTCGCCCGCGAACTGCGCGCGAAGAACTTCATGAAGATCATCTCGCTCGCTCCGGAGGTTCTCTAAAATGGCTACCAGCAAATATCATGTTAAGCGCGGCGACGAAGTCGTCGTCATCGCCGGCTCCCAAAAAGGCAAGTCGGGCAAGGTCCTCGAGATCCTTCCCGCCAAAGACCGCGTGCGCGTCGAAGGCCTCGCCATGCTGAAGCGCCACACCAAGAAGTCGCAGGAAAACCCGAACGGCGCCATCGTCGAACGCGAGGGTTCTATCCACGTCTCCAACCTCCAGAAAAAAGCCGTGTTCGACGCGTCCAAAAAGCGCGCCGTCAAGGCCTGATCCGGTCCAAACTTAAAATAGCGCTTGCCAGGGGCGAAGCTACCTCGTGTAACTTCGCCCCTTTTCGGCCTATAACCACACACTCAAATTGTCGTCCGGGTCGGTAATCCGGCGGCTCTTACCATAATGAGCATCAAAACTCCCTTCCTCAAACAGCACTACACCGAGCAGGTCGTCCCCGCCCTGGTGAAGAGCCGCGGCTACAAGAACAGCCACCAAGTCCCGAAGATCACCAAGATCTCGATCAACACCGGCATCGATGCCGAGGCTGACAAGAACCAGATCGCCGACATCCAGCGCGATCTCGCCGCCATCGCCGGCCAGAAACCGGTCCTCGCCAAATCCAAGAAGGCGATCTCCAACTTCAAGCTCCGCCAGGGCCAGGTCGTCGGCGCCCATGTCACCCTCCGCGGTGAGCGCATGTGGGATTTCCTCTACCGCCTCCTCGCGGTCGCCCTCCCCACCATCCGCGACTTCCGCGGCGTTCCCTCCAAGCTCGACGGCCAGGGCAACTACAACCTCGGCATCTCCGACTTCACCATCTTCCCGGAAATCACCGTGGAAAACGTGAAGAAGGCCATGGGCCTGGACATCACCATCGTCACCACCGCCCAGTCCGACGACGAAGGCCGCGAGCTCCTGAAGCTCCTCGGCGTTCCCTTCCGTCGCACCGAGGCCCAGCAGGCCGCCGATGCCGCCGCTGCCAAGACCAACGCCGCCTAACACTTTTCGCCATGCCGAAGACCTCCGCCATCAATCGTAACGAGAAGCGCAAGACGCTCACCGCCAAGTTCGCTCCCCTGCGTGCCGAACTGAAGGCCATCCTCGCCAACCCTGCCACCAACGACGAAGAGTTCTTCGCCGCGCAGAAGAAGCTGCAGAAACTCCCCCGCAACTCGTCGAAGATCCGCATCCGCAACCGTTGCTCCATGAGCGGCCGTCCGCGCGCGTTCATCCGCAAGTTCGGCGTTTCCCGTATCACCTTCCGCGAGCTCGCCCTCAACGGCAAGATCCCGGGCGTGACCAAGTCCTCCTGGTAATAACTTTCGGGCCACGGGGGTCGGATATGACCCGCGCGCCCCAATCAAACAACATCCACCATGACAGATCCCGTCAGCGACTTCCTGACCCGCCTGCGCAATGCGTCCAAGGCCGGTCTCGCCGAGTGCGTCTCGCCGCACTCCAACCTCAAGGAAAGCCTCGCCGCTATCCTTAAATCCGAAGGCTTCGTCTCCGGTGTTTCGACCAGCGTCGACGACAAGGGCCACAAGACCCTCGTCGTGAAGCTCAAGTATGTCGACAACGCCCCCGCGATCACGAACCTCTCGCGCGTTTCGACCCCCGGTCGCCGCCTCTACTACAGCTACACGGAGATCCCGCGCGTGCTGAACGGTCTCGGCATTAGCATCCTTTCGACCTCGAAGGGCCTGCTCAAGGACCAGGACGCCCGTCGCCAAAAGGTTGGCGGCGAACTGCTCTGCAACGTCTGGTAACCACAGGAGACCATCTATCATGTCCCGCGTTGGTAAAGTTCCCGTTCTCATCCCCGACAAGGTCAAGGTTGACGTCAAAGGTCACACCGTCTCCGTCGAGGGCCCCAAGGGCAAGGTCTCCAAGACCTTCGCTCCCGTTGTCACGATCGCTCACGCCGACAAGAAAGTCACCGTGACCCCGAACGACGACAGCCGTTTCTCCCGCGCCATGTTCGGCACCGTTCGCTCGGTGATCGCCGGCATGGTCAAGGGCGCCTCCGAAGGCTTCGTCAAGGATCTCGAAATCCAGGGCGTCGGCTTCAAGGCCAACCTCAAGGGCAAGGTCCTCGACCTCGCCCTCGGCTACTCGCATCCGATCCTTTTCGACATTCCCGAGGGCATCAAGATCACCGTCACCGATCAGACCAAGGTCAAGATCGAGGGCGCTGACAAGCAGCTCGTCGGCAAGGTCACTGCGGAGATCCGCAGCTACTACCCGCCCGAGCCTTACAAGGGCAAGGGTGTCCGTATCGTGGGCGAACGCGTCCGCCGCAAGGAAGGCAAGACTGTCGCCTAACGTTTTTCCTTTTAACATTCTACCCGCTCGTAAGAGCTCACAACTAAATGTCCACTACCCGCAAAGCCGATCTTCTTCAGAAGCGCCGTTGGCGCATTCGCAAGAAGGTGTTCGGCACCGCCCTCCGTCCCCGTCTTGCCGTCCGTTTCACCAGCAAGCACATCTACGCCCAGGCCATCGACGACGAGGCCGGCACCACGCTGGCCTTCCTGTCCAGCCTCGACGCCGACCTGCGCAAGCAGAAGCTCGCCGCCAACCTCGCCGGTGCCAAGTCCCTTGGCGTCGCCTTTGCCGCCAAGGCCAAGGCCGCCGGTATCTCCTCCGTCGTGTTCGACCGCTCCGGCGCTCGCTACCACGGCAAAGTCAAAGTCTTCGCTGATGCCGCCCGCGAAGGTGGTCTTGCATTCTAAAATATGAGCACTGGCACCAATCCCACTCCCGCCGCGCCCGCTTCCGAGCAGCAGCACCAGCGTCCTGAGCGCGCCCCCCGTCGTGAAAACCGCGGCCCGCGCGAGACGCCGAAGCCTGTTGACGAGCATGGCAACGAGCTCGTCGAAAAGATCGTCTTCATCAACCGCTGCGCCAAGGTCGTGAAGGGTGGCCGTCGCTTCAGCTTCGCCGCCCTCTCCGTCGTCGGCGACCGCAAGGGCAAGGTCGGCATCGGCTACGGCAAGGCCAACGAGGTCCCCGACGCCATCAAGAAGAGCACCGAGAACGCCCGCAAAAACTTCGTCACCGTGAAGCTCAAGGGCGACACGATCCCGCACGATGTCATGGGCGTTGCCGACGGCGGCAAGGTTCTCCTCAAGCCCGCCACGACTGGCACCGGCCTGATCGCCGGTGGCGCCGTTCGCGCCGTTCTCGAGGCCGCTGGCGTCAAGAACATCCTCACCAAGTCCAGCGGCTCCAGCAACCACATCGCCGTGGTGCATGCGACCCTGAACGGTCTTCAGCAGCTCCGTCTCGCCGAGACCATCAAGGCCATCCGTTCGGCCTGATTTGCATCAATACTAATCCGAGTCCCGCCCTGCGCATCAGCAGGGCGGGGCGCCCCTCCCAGGAACACACATGAAACTTCACGAACTTAAGAACGTTAAAGGCGCCATCCACCGCAAGAAGCGCGTGGGTTGCGGCGAAGGCGGCGGCCACGGCAAGACCTCCGGTCGTGGTGGCAAAGGCCAGAGCGCCCGCTCCGGCTCGTCCATCCGTCCCGGCTTCGAAGGCGGCCAGATGCCCCTTTACCGTAAGCTCCCCCATCGTGGCTTTAACAACTACGAATTCCGCACCGAGATCGCCGTCCTCAATGTTGGCGATCTCGCCAACCTTGATGCCAGCGTCACCGAGGTGAACGCCGAGATCCTCGCCAAAGCCGGTCTCATCCGCGCCGACCAGGCCGGTCTCAAGATCCTCGGCGACGGCGAAATCAGCCGCGCGCTGAAGGTCACCGCCTGCAAGTTCTCCGAGTCGGCCAAGGCCAAGCTCGAGAAGGCCGGCGGCCAAGCCATCGTCGCCTAACGGTAGGCTCGGGCCGCGCGACATTAAATCGCGCGGCCTTTTTTTGCTCTTCGATCAACGTCCCTTGTATCCATCGCTGTGCTTTCCGCTTTCACGAACTCCCTGAAGATTCCCGAGCTCCGCTCCCGCATCTTCTACACGCTGGCCCTCCTCTTTGTCGCGCGCGTCGGCGCGCACATCCCGCTCCCGGGTCTCAACCCCGCGCCGCTGGCCGCCTTCTTCAAGGAACAGGCCGGCAGCACCGGCGGAGCCCTCGTGGGTCTCTACAACATGTTCACCGGCGGCGCCCTCGTTAAGGGTGCCGTGTTCGCGCTGGGCATCATGCCCTACATCAGCGCCTCGATCATCTTCCAGTTGATGACCGCCGTGGTGCCCGCCCTCAGCCGCCTCCAGCAGGAGGGCGATGTCGGCCGCCAGAAGCTCACCCAATACACCCGCTACGCCACCCTGATCATCTGCTTGGTGCAGGGCACGCTGCTCATCCTGGCGCTGGAGAATCCCGCCCGTCTTTTCGGCCCGAACTTCGACGTCAACCTCTACGGCTCGATCGTCATCGCCCCGAAGGCGTGGTTCCTCATCACCTCGGTCATCTTCATGACCGCCGGCACGCTCCTGCTCATGTGGCTCGGTGAGCAGATCACCCAGCGCGGCATCGGCAACGGCGTCTCCCTCCTCATCACCATCGGCATTCTGGCCGACATCCCCGGCGCCGCCGCGACCGCCTACCAGTTGTTCTTCCCCGCCATCGGCGTGAAGGGCCTGGGTCTTCCGCAGGCGATCGTGATGGTGCTGATGTTCCTCCTGGTGACGATGGGCATCATCCTTGTGGTGCAGGGCCAGCGCAAAATCCCGGTCCAATACGCCAAGCGCGTCGTGGGCAACAAGGTCATGGGCGGCCAGAGCTCCTTCCTGCCGCTGAAGGTCAACTACTCGGGCGTCATGCCCGTGATCTTCGCGAGCGCGATCCTGCTCTTCCCCCAGCAGATCTTCTCGCAGGTGGGCGCGGCGTTCGACCTGAAGTTCCTCGTCGAGTTCTCGCAAAACCTCCTGCGCGGCCACTGGGTCTACTACGCCTCCATGGCGACCCTCATCCTTTTCTTCAGCTACTTCTGGGTCTCCGTCATGTTCAAGCCCATCCAGATCGCCGATGACCTGAAGAAATACGGCGGCTACATCCCGGGCGTGCGTCCCGGCGAGCCGACCGCGAAGTTCCTCGATTTCATCATGACCCGCATGACGCTGGCCGGCGCGATTTTCCTCACGATCATCGCCGTCATGCCCGACGTGTTCCTCTTCGAGCTCAACGTGCCCCAGCGCATCGCCGTGTTCTTCGGCGGCACCGGCATGCTGATCACGGTGGGCGTCATCCTCGACACGATGAAGCAGATCGAGACCTTCCTCCTGCAGCGCCATTACGACGGCTTCCTCAAGAAGGGCCGCGTCCGTGCCCGCAATCCGAACGCTCCCGGCGCCACCGGCGACGCGCTCAGCACCGAGGCTGTGATGAAGATCGCGCTTCCTATGCTCGGCCTGCTCCTGCTGGGCGTGGGCATCTGGGCCTACCGCATTCTTGTCAAATAAGGGCTTTACTTCGGTGGTAGCGCCTGCACGATCTGACCTCTTTTCTTCTTTCGGCCCTCCCGCCAAACAGAAGTTTCTACTGCTCGGTTCGTCCCCGTTCTCCTCGGAAAACGCGATGAATCAGCTCCGTTCTTTGAATATTGAGCACGTCTCTCTTGCCGAATTGATCCGGCAGGAGATTTCGCGTGGCTCGTCCCTCGGCTCCACGGTCGAACGGACGCTCCGTCAGGAATCACTCCTCTCGGACGAAACCAGTATCGCGCTCGCGCGCCGCTGGTTTTGGTCACGCAAACCCGATGCGGGATTCGCCCTGACCGGCTTCCCGGCTACGTTGCTCCAAGCCAAGGTGTTTGATGAATGGCTCGATGCCCGTGATGAAAATCTCACCGGTGTCATCGCCGCCTCCGACTCGTCGGAATCGCTCGTCGAACACTATCGCACCCTCGGTCTTCTTTTGGAAGACGAGGCTCTCTCCGCCGCATGATTCCCATTAAAAACAAAGAAGGGATCGCGCGGATGCGTGAGTCCTGTGCGATTGCCGCCCTCGTTCTGAAACAGCTCAAAGAGCTCGTTCGGCCGGGGATCACGACCTATGACTTGGATCAGGCTGCGCGCGATTTCATCGCCCAGCAAGGAGCCCGGAGCGCCTGTTACGGCTACCAGATCGGCAACCGCCGGTTTCCCGCCTACACCTGTCTTTCGGTCAACGAAGAGGTGGTTCACGGCATCGGGTCCATGAAGCGCGTTTTGCACGACGGTGATGTCGTCTCCCTGGATGTCGTTATCGAGTGTAACGGCTACATCGGCGACAACGCCACCTCGGTCGCCCTCGGTTCCGTTCCTCCCCGCGTCGCCGAACTCCTGAAGGTCTCGGAAGAGGCCCTCTACCTTGGCATCAAGGAAGCGATCGTCGGCAACCGTATCGGCGCCATCTCCCACGCGATCCAGACCTATGTCGAAGCCCACGGCTTTGGCGTTGTCCGCGATCTGGTCGGTCACGGAGTCGGCGTTTCGATGCACGAAGAACCGCAGATCCCGAACTTCGGCCGAAAAAACTCCGGCGACAAGATCAAGCCCGGCATGACGCTCGCGATCGAGCCGATGGTCAACCTTGGCACCTATCGCACGAAGACGCTGAGCGACGGCTGGACCATCGTCACCGCCGACAACTCGCCCTCCGCGCACTTCGAACACACCGTGCTCACCACTGAAAACGGCCCCGAGATCCTCACGATCCCGAAGGCGCTCTGATTCGTTTTCTCTCATCCCTTTCCGGACCCTTACGGGTCCTGTTTCCTCCACATTTCCACGTTAAAGTTAAACTAAACCACATCCATGCCACGTCTCCTCGGTGTTGATATTCCCGCGAAGAAGAAAATCGCGTATTCCCTCCGTTACATCTACGGCATCGGTCCCGTCCGGGCCGATCTGATCGTCAAAGAAGCCGGTATCGATCCGGATTCCCGCGCTGAAGCCCTCACTGAGGAGCAGCTCAACAAGATCCTCCACATCATCACTGAGAACAAGTGGGTGGTTGAGGGCGATCTCCGTCGCGAGCACACCGGCAACTTGAAGCGCCTCCAGGCGATCAACTGCTACCGTGGCGTCCGCCACCGCAAGAGCCTGCCCGTCCGCGGTCAGCGCACGAGCACCAATGCCCGCACCCGCAAGGGCCCGCGCCGCACCGTCGGCGTCACCAAGGCCAAAGAATAAAAATTTACTACCATGGCTGAAGAAAAGTCCGCTCCCAAGAAAGAGAAGACCCCCAAGGCTGCCGCCGCCGGCGCCGAGGTTGTCAAAGCTCCCGCTGCCGAGAAGCCTGCCAAGGCTCCCAAGGCCCCCAAGACCGAAGGTGCCGAAGGCGCTGCTGCTCCCGCTCCCGCGGCCGAACAGAAGCCCGTCGAGCTCATCGGTGGCGTCGCCAAGCAGCCCACCGCCGAAGACCTCCTCAAAGAGGAATTGGGCACGATCAAGATCCGCAAGGCCAAGGGCTCCAAGAACGTCACCTCCGGCGTCGCCAACATCCTCGCCTCTTTCAACAACACGATCGTCTCGATCACCGACCAAAAGGGTCAGGTCATCGCCTGGTCCAGCGCCGGCAAGTGCAACTTCCGCGGTTCGCGCAAGTCCACCGCCTACGCCGCCCAGGTCGTCGCCCAGGATGCCGCCCGCAACGCCATGTCGCACGGCCTCAAGGACGTTGTGATCAAGGTCTCCGGTCCCGGCCTCGGCCGCGACAGCGCCATCCGCGCCCTCCAGGCCATCGGTCTGGAAATCAACACCATCATCGACGTGACCCCGGTGCCGCACAACGGCTGCCGTCCTCGCAAGCGTCGCCGCGTCTAATCTGACGCGTATCCACAACACGGATTCACCTTTAAATAAAGTAACCCACCATGGCTCGTTACACCGGTCCTACCACCCGCATCAGCCGCCGTTTCGGTCAGCCGATCTTCGGCGCCACGAAGGCGTTTGAAAAGCGCAACTTCCCCCCTGGCCAGCACGGCCCCAAGCTCCGCCGCAAGCTCTCCGAGTATGCCGTCGGTCTGAACGAAAAGCAGAAGCTCCGCTACACCTACGGCCTGCTCGAGCGCCAGTTCCGCCGCACCTTCGAGATCGCCAAGCGCGAGCGCGGCGTCACCGGCGAGCGCTTCCTGCAGCTCCTCGAGACCCGCCTCGACAGCGTCGTCTATCTCCTCGGCTTCGCCAAGAGCCGCTCCGCTGCCCGCCAGCTCGTCGGCCACGGCCACGTGCGCGTCAACGGCCACAAGGTCGACATCGCCTCCGCCGTCGTGAAGGCCGGCGACGAGATCGAGATCAAGAACATCGCGTCCTCCCGCCAGCTTGCCCAGCGCAACCTGGAAGAGAACCGCGCCCGCCCCGTCCCGGGCTGGCTGACGCTCAACGCCGAGCAGTTCAAGGCCACCGTGACCCGTCTGCCCAACCGCGACGAGATCGCTTCCGATATCAACGAGCAGCTCATCGTTGAGTTCTACTCCCGCTTCTAAGCTGGAGTTTCCCCCTAAACGCAGCAATCACTCGCCTCCATGCCCAAACGCCTCGGAAAGTTCGAATTGCCCAACAAGCTCACCAAGGTCGAGGAAGGCTCCACGCCGACCTACGCCAAGTTCATCGCCGAGCCCTTCGAAGCCGGCTATGGCCACACCATTGGTAATTCCCTGCGCCGCGTGCTGTTGAGCTCGATTGAAGGCTCCGCCATTTCCTCGATCAAGATCGAGGGCGTCCAACACGAGTTCCAGAGCATCGACGGTGTTGTCGAGGATGTCACCGACATCGTCCTCAACCTGAAGAAAATCCTCATCGTCTCCCAGAAGCGCGAGCCCCTCACCCTGTCCATCAAGGTGAAGAACCGCGCGGGTGCCGTCACCGCCGCCGACATCCAGGCGGACGCCAGCATCACGATCGTCAACCCCGACCAGGTCATCGCGACCCTGGAAAAGGGCGCCTCCTTCGAGGCCGAGGTCGAGATCAAGACCGGCCGCGGCTACTATCCCGGCGAGCAGAACAAGAAAGAGGAGCAGGCCATCGGCGTCATTCCGATCGACTCGCTCTTCTCGCCCGTTCGCCTCGTCAAGTATGCCGTGGAGAACACCCGCGTCGGCCAGATCACCGATTATGACAAGCTCATCCTCGAGATCTGGACGGACGGCCGCATCAACCCGGACGACGCCCTCAAGCAGTCCGGTTCGATCCTCAAGCACCACCTCGACGTGTTCGATCGCGTCAGCGACGAGGCCTACGAGTTCGAAAACCAGCAGTCCGAGGTCAGCGAGGAGCAGAACAAGCTCCGCAAGCTCCTCAACATGTCGGTCAACGAAATCGAGCTCTCCGTTCGCGCCGCGAACTGCTTGAACAACGCCAACATCACCACGGTCGGCGAACTCGCCATGAAGACCGAGCAGGAGATGCTCAAGTATCGCAACTTCGGCAAGAAGTCGCTCAACGAAATCAAGGACAAGCTCGAGGCCCTCGGTCTCTCGCTTGGCATGAAGTTCGACGAGCGCCTCCTCGACGCCTCGAAGAAGGAAGCCTGAGCCTTATCCGTTAGCTAAACACTCTTGCGGCACTCGCGCCGTCCCCTCCGCCCAACGCTGCGGAGGGGATTGCCGATCGGGTGCCGCTCTTAAAACAAAACCACAATGCGCCACAAGAAACACACCCACTCCCTCGCCGGCCGCAGCGCCTCCCACCGCGCCGCGACGCTCTCCAACATGGCCGCTTCTCTCATCGAGAACGACCGTATCGAGACGACCCTCGCCAAGGCGAAGGCCCTCCGTCCCTTTGTCGAAAAGATCATCACGAAGGCCAAGCAGGCCTCCGCGAAGACCGAAAAGAAGGATGCCCTCCATCTCCGCCGCCTCGCCCTCAAGGACGTGCGCAACGAAGATGCCGTCACCCTCCTCTTCAACGAAAAGTATAAGGAGTTCGCCAACCGCACCGGCGGTTACACCCGCATCTACAAGCTCGCTCTCCCCCGCGTGAGCGACGCCGCCGAGATGGCCATCATCGAGTTCGTCAAGGCCGATGACCAGGGTTACAAGAAGTCCAAGAAGCCTGCCAAGGGTAAGAAGGCCGCCGCTCCCGCGGAAGCCGCTCCTGCCGCCCAGGCCTAAACCGTGACGAGCGCCCTCGGGCGCCCGTTCCGTTCACAAACGCGCCGAAGAGCAATCTTCGGCGCGTTTTGTTTTTCCACGCTGGCCCTCTGCCCTCCGCTTTGCCTTCCTGATCGCTTACCCCATGGGTCTGCAAATCGCCTCCGTCATCTATTGCCTGCTGGTCGCCGCGCTCTTTCTCGGCCTCTGGCTGTATTACGACCGTCGCGACCACGCGCGCTTCGAAAGCGAGCGCCGACGCACCACGTTTCGCTGCATGCGCTGCAACCACCTTTACGTCGTCCGGGGCGAGGTGGAGGAGGGGGCCTGCCCCAAGTGTGGACAGGAAAACAACCGCCTTAAATTTTAACGTCCGCCGGCTTCCGCCCGTGCATTGACACGGTGCGCCCGGCTCGCGCACGTTTACTGCTTCCTTTCACGCAGCCTTCACGCCTTCCCGCGTCCCTTTCCCACATGTCACAGACCATCGCCGTCATCGATTTCGGTTCCCAATACACCCAGGTGATCGCGCGCCGTATTCGCGAGTGCCAGGTCCTCTCCAAGATCTACCACTTTAGCACCACGGCCGCGCAACTGAAGGCCGACGGCGTGATCGGCATCATCCTCTCAGGCGGCCCGAGCAGCGTGTTCGCCAAGGACGCGCCGATGCCCGACAAGGCCCTCTTCGAGCTCGGCGTGCCCATCCTCGGCATCTGCTACGGCATCCAGCTCCAGGGCCACCTCCTCGGCGGCAAGGTCTCCAAAAGCACCCACCGCGAATACGGCCACGGTGTGCTCACCCTCCAGAAGCCCGGCCGTCTCTTCAAGGGCCTGCCCAAAAAGCTCAAGGTCTGGAACTCCCATGGCGACCGCCTCATCGCTTTGCCCCCCGGCTACACCGCCATCGGCACCACCGAGAACTCGGAGTTCGCCGTTATCGAGGACAAGAAACGCAACTTCTACGGCATCCAGTTCCACCCCGAGGTTTTCCACTCCGAACGCGGCATCGAGGTGATCCGCAACTTCCTCATCGGCATCTGCGGCGCCAAGCAGGACTGGACCACCAAGGATTATATCAAACACGCGGTTGCCAACATCCGCTCCCAGGTCGGCAAGGAGCGCGTGCTCCTCGGTCTCTCTGGCGGCGTGGACAGCTCCGTGGCCGCCGCGCTCATCCACAAGGCCATCGGCAAGCAGCTCACCTGCGTGTTCGTGGACAACGGCCTCCTGCGCGCCGGTGAGCGCGAGCAGGTCGAGAAGCTCTACGCCGACCACTTCCACATCGACCTCCGCGTGGTCGATGCCTCGAAGCTCTTCCTCAAGCGCCTCGCGGGCGTCAGCGAGCCCGAGAAGAAGCGCAAGATCATCGGCAACACTTTCGTCGAGGTCTTTGAAAAGTCCCTCCGTTCCATCGGCGGTGCCAAGTGGCTTGCCCAAGGCACGCTCTATCCTGACGTCATCGAATCCGTCGCCATCGCAGGGAACCCGGCCGCGCTCATCAAGTCTCACCACAACGTGGGCGGCCTGCCCGAGCGCATGAAACTCAAACTCCTCGAACCGCTTCGCGAACTCTTCAAGGACGAGGTGCGCGCCGTCGGCGAGTCGCTCGGCCTGCCGCGCGAGGTCGTGTGGCGCCAGCCGTTCCCCGGCCCCGGCCTCGGTGTGCGCGTCGCCGGTGACATCACCCCGGAGAAGCTCAACGTCCTCAAGGCCGCCGACACCATCCTCCAGGAGGAGATGATGAAGTCCGGTTATTACTGGAAGGTCTGGCAGTCCTTCGCCGTCTACCTGCCTGTGAAGTCGGTCGGCGTGATCGGTGATGAACGCAACTATGCCGACGTCATTTCGCTGCGCATCGTCGAGAGCCGCGACGCTATGACCGCCGACTGGGCGCGCCTGCCCTATGACCTGCTCGCGAAGATTTCCTCCCGCATCACCAACGAGGTCCGCGGCGTCTCTCGCGTGCTCCTCGACATCAGCTCCAAGCCGCCCGCCACCATCGAGTGGGAATGATCCCGCTCGCGCGCCTGTTTCATCCTACCCCATGAAAACTTCGTTCCGCCTGCTCGCCGCGTTTGCCTTGTGTGGGTTGTCCGTCGTGGCGGTTCACGCCGCGGAGGCCGACCAAGTCATCGCCCGGGCGCGCGCCACGGTGGGGAGCGAGTCGGCGTTGAAGGCGCTGCAATCGTTGCACTACACCGGGACGCTCACGACCACGGCGACCGATGAAAAAGGCGCCGCGCGTCCGGTGAAGGTGGCCATCGAGATCATCTTCCAGCGACCCTACCGCCAGCGCATCGTCGCGACCTCGGAGAACAAGATCGAGATCACCGCTCTCGACGACTACGAGGGCTGGCAGCGCGAGCAGGATCCGTCCGACTCGTCCCGTTGGCGCATGACGCTTTTGACGAACGACCAGATCAAGCGCCTCCGCGCCAACACCTGGGAAAACCTCTCGTTTTTCAATGGGCTCGAACAACGCCGCGGCGTGGTGAAGGACCTCGGCAAAGCCACCGTGGACGGCAAGAGTTGCCGCAAGCTCGCGTTCGAACATGGCGACGGAATCGTGTTTACCCGCTATTTTGACGAAGCGACCGGCCGGCTTGTGCTCACCGAGACCGAGAACGGCATTACCATCCGCGAGGAGGATGAAACCGTGGTGGATGGAATTCGTTTCCCGCGTAAGATTATCAGCACAAGTAAATTGGCAGACAGCACCGACCGCACGGTATCCATCGAATTCGACAAGATCACGGTCAACGAGACGTTTGCCGACAGCCTGTTTGCGGTGCCGGCGATGACGCGCTGAGGCGGGCGTTGCGCAAAAGTCGTTTTCCGACTCGCGCCAGCGGGGTGGGGGAGGTAATCCTCTCCGACTCATTTCATTACCGTGCGCGTCCTTCAGTTTGCCTCCAAAACCTTCGATTCTGAACTGGCCGGCTTTTGTCGTGGTGCCTCCGTGCCCAAGGACATCCAAGACGCGGTCACCGCGATCCTGTCCGACATCCACCAGCGCGGAGACGAAGCGGTCTGCTACTACGCCGCCAAGTTCGATGGCGCCAAGCTCCGCGCCCGCGACTTCCGCGTAAAACCCTCCGAAATCGCCGCCGCCGCCAAGCGCCTGCCCGCCGCCGAGCGCAAGGCCCTCGTCGCCGCCCACGAGAACATCGTCGCCTTCAACAAGCAGAGCCTCCCCAAGGACTGGCTCGGCAAAAACAAACACGGCGCTCAGGTCGGCGAGATCAATCACCCAATCCGTCGTGTCGGCCTCTACGTCCCTGGCGGCGAGGTTCCGCTCGTCTCGACCGTGCTCATGACGGCCACGCTGGCCAAGATCGCTGGCTGTCCCGAGATCGCCGTCTTCACGCCCTCCAACTCGCAGGGCAAGATCGCCGACGGTCTCCTTGCCGCGCTCGACTTGGTCGGCATCGACGAGGTTTACCGCATCGGCGGCGTGCAGGCCATCGGCGCCGCCGCCTTCGGCACGCTCACGGTTCCTGCCGTGGACAAGGTCTTCGGCCCCGGCAACGCCTACGTGTGCGAGGCCAAGCGCCAGGTGTTCGGCACCGTCGGCGTTGATTCGCTCCCCGGCCCGAGCGAGGTCATGATCATCGCCGACGAATCCGCCAACACCGCCTTCGCCGCGGCCGATCTCCTCGCGCAGGCCGAGCACGGCTCAGGCCGCGAAAAAATCTACCTCGTCGCGACCTCCGCCGAGATCATCAAGGACATCGCCGACGAGGTGCAGTCCCAGTTGAAGCTCATCTCCCGCTCCGAGAAAACCCAGCGCGTGCTCTCGCACGGCTTTCTCGCCATCGAGGTCAAAACCCTCGCCGAAGCCGTCAAGATCGCCAACTACGTCGCGCCCGAGCACCTCGAGCTCCTCACCAAGGAAAGCACGCACAAGGCGCTGCTGCGCGACATCACCACCGCCGGTGCGATCATGCTCGGCAACTATACGCCGACCGCCTTGGGCGATTTCACCGCCGGTCCCAGCCACGTGCTGCCGACCGCCCGCGCCGGCCGTTTCTTCAGCGGTCTTCGCGTCGCCGACTTCATGCGCCGCACCAGCGTCATCCGCTACGACAAGACTTCCGTCAAAAAAGGTGAGCCCGTCGTCTCCGCCTTTGCGACGATGGAGAAACTCGACGCGCACGGCCGCTCGGTGAAAATCCGCGCTCTCTAAAACCGCCACCAAAGGCAAGGAACGCGCAAAAAACGCGCAGCCAGTTTCCGTGTCTTTGGCGACTCTTGTGGCCATCCCCATGTCCGACCTCACTTCCCTCGCTCTTCCTCACATCCAGAAGCTCCACGCCTACACGCCCGGTCTTCAGCCGACCGAGCCGGGCTGGGTGAAGCTCAACACCAACGAGTGCCCCTATGGCCCGAGTCCGCGTGCGGCCGAGGCCATTCATCGCGAGCTCGCCGACGAGGGCGAGCTGCTTCGTCTCTACCCGAATCCCAAGAGCACGCCGCTCCGCCAGTTCGTCGCCCGGATGCACGGCGTGCGCGAGGAAAACGTCGTCATCGGCAACGGCTCCGACGACGTGCTCAACCTCCTCGTGCGCGTCTTCGGCGGTCCCTCCGCCGCCACCGGCTTCACGCTGCCGAGCTACTCGCTTTATCCCGTGCTCGTCGCGATCAACGACGGCGCGACCACCGCGATCGAGTTCGACCGTTCGATGCGCCTGCCCGTCGAGAAGATCGCCGCGTCCGGCGCGAAGGCGTTTTTCCTTACGTCGCCGAACGCCCCGACCGGTGTCGCTTTCAGCAATGCCGAGCTCTCCGCCGTCCTCGACAAGTTCCCCGGCGTGCTCGTGGTGGACGAGGCCTACGCGCCTTTCGCCCGTGAGAACGCCGTGCCGCTGCTCAAGCGTTATCCGAACCTCGTGATCACGCGCACGCTGTCGAAGGCCCATGCCCTCGCGGGCCTGCGCGTCGGCTACGCGCTCGCGAGCGCCGAGGTGATCGGGCTGATCGACCGCGTGCGCGACAGCTACAACGTCAACCGCCTGTCGCAGGCCGCCGCGCTGGCCGCGCTCAGCGACACCGGCTACTACGACGCCATCATCGGCAAGATCATCCAGACCCGCGAATACTGGGTGAGTGAATGGGCCGGCAAACTCGGCTGGTTCATCTATCCGACGCAGACCAACTTCATCTTTGCCGAACCGAAGAACGCTAAGGGCGAAACCGGTCCGGCCGTCGCCAAGTCGCTCTACGATTTCCTGCTCACGCAGAAGATCCTCGTGCGCGCCTTCCCCAGCCACGCCTTGACCGCGCCATTCCTGCGCATCAGCGTCGGCAGCGACGACGAAATGTTCGCCGTTAACACCGCAATCGAAGCATGGCTCGCCAAGTAACCCTCTCCCGCAAAACCGCCGAAACCGACATCAAGCTCACGCTCGCCGTCGACGGCACCGGCGTGTCCAAGATCGACACCGGCGTGCCGTTCTTCGACCACATGCTCACGCTGTTCGCGAAGCACGGCCTGTTCGACCTCGACGTGAAGTGCATCGGCGACATCGCGGTGGACTATCACCACACGGTCGAGGACGTCGGCCTCGTGCTCGGCGACGCCTTCAAGCAGGCCCTCGGCGACAAGCTCGGCATTAAACGCTACGGTTTCTTCCTCCTTCCCATGGACGAGTCCCTGGCGCGCGTCGCCGTGGACATCGGCGGCCGTCCGCACCTTGTTTACCAGGTCGAGGCGCCCACGCAGTTCGTGCGCGATTTCAACATCATCCTCGTGAAGGAATTCGCCCGCGCGTTCAGCAACGCGCTCGGCTGCAACCTGCACATCACCCTCGAATACGGCGAAGAGCCGCACCACGTCGCCGAGGCGATCTTCAAGGGTCTCGCCCGCGCGATGGACGCCGCCACGCAGATCGACCCGCGCACCGCCGGCCAATTGCCGTCCACCAAGGGGAAGATATAAGTCTCATAAGTCCCATTGGACTTATAGGACCTATATTTTTAGCTCAGTTGTTCCCATGCCCACCATCGCCGTCATCGACAACGGTCTTTGCAACCTCGGCAGCGTCCTCAAGGCCTTCGAAGCCGTGGGCGCCACGCCCAAGGTCGTGCGCACGCCCGCCGAGGTGACCGCGGCCAACGCGGACGGTCTCGTGCTGCCTGGCGTGGGCGCGTTGCGCGATTGCGTCGCCTCGCTCAAGTCCAGCGGCCTGGCCGGGACCGTGCGCGAGTGGATCGCCGCCGATCGTCCGTTTCTCGGCGTGTGCCTAGGCATGCAGGCCCTGTTTGAGTCGTCCGAGGAGGGCAATACCGCGGGCCTGGGCATCTTCCCGGGCAAGGTCGTGCGTTTCCGCCGCCCGCCCGAGTTCAAGATTCCGCACATGGGCTGGAACACCGTGCGTTTCGTGCAGCCCGGCTCGCCCCTACAGGCCGGTCTGCGCACCGAGGGCGAGTCGTTCTATTTCGTGCACAGCTTCCACTGTGTGCCGGCGGATCCGTCGCTGGTGCTGTCCGAGTGCGATTACGGCGGTCCGTTCACCGCGGCCATCGCGCGCGGACGCTGTTTCGCCACGCAGTTCCACCCTGAAAAGAGCCAGGCCAAGGGCCTGCAGCTCTACCGGAACTTCGCGGCCGTGGCCGCCGGTTCCGCCGCGGTCGCCTGACGTCTGCGCGGCCGTCGCGGGCGCGTGCATTCCTGCTGGCGCCCAATACTTCTGCTAACGTTCGGCGCGGTCTCTGCTTATGTTGAGTTAAAGTCATCGTTCCGGCGGAGACTTTGCTTTGCATCCCCCGCATATTTTGCTCCTCTGATCCGATCATATGGCTAATTTTGCTACCCTTAAGCTGGACGATAAAGAAGTAACCCTGCCGGTCGTGATCGGCACGGAAGGCGAAAAGGGCATCGACATCTCAAAGCTGCGCGCCGACACCGGCCACATCACCTTCGACGACGGTTTCGGCAACACCGGCTCCTGCACCAGCAAGATCACCTACATCGACGGCGAGGTCGGCATCCTGCGCTATCGCGGCTACCCCATCGAGCAGCTCGCCGAGAAGTCCAACTTCGTCGAGACCGCCTACCTCGTGACCCAGGGCGAACTGCCCACCTCCGAGCAGCGCTCCAAGTTTTCCTCCCTGCTGACCCAGCACGCTCCCCTGCGCGAGGGCATGCTGCGTTTCATCCAGAGCTTCCCGCGCGACGCGCATCCGATGGCGGTGCTGTCCGCCTCGATCAACGCCCTCGGCGCCTACTACCCGCACCTCGCGAGCAACAACCACCAGCGCGATCTCGAGCACTTCGACGAGGCCGCCGCCATCGCCATTTCCAAGGTCCGCACGATCGCCGCGCACTCCTACCGCGTTAACAACGGCCTGCCCTTCAACTACCCCCGCCCGAACATCGGCTACTGCGAGAACTTCCTGCACCTGATGTTCTCCGAGCCGTATAACGAGTTCGTGCCCACCGCCGAGGTCGCCTCCGCGCTCAACCTCTTCCTCCTCCTCCACGCCGACCACGAGCAGAACTGCTCCACCTCGACCGTGCGCATGGTGGCCTCCGCCGGCGCCAACCTTTTCGCCTCGGTTTCCGCCGGCGTGAACGCGCTGTGGGGCCCGCTCCACGGCGGCGCCAACATGGCGGTGCTGGAGATGCTCCAGAACATCCACAACGACGGTGACGACGGCACCCGTTTCATCGCCGCCGCCAAGTCCGGCAAGGGCGATCGCCTGATGGGCTTCGGCCACCGCGTGTATCGCAACTACGACCCGCGCGCCAAGATCATCAAGGCCTCGTTCTACAAGGCGCTCGCCTCGCTCAACATCAAGGACGACCCGCTCCTCAACATCGCCATGAAGCTCGAGGAGGTCGCGCTGAACGACGAGTATTTCATCTCCCGCAAGCTCTACCCGAACGTCGATTTCTACTCCGGCCTGATCATGCGCGCCCTCGGCATTCCGATGAACATGTTCACGGTCATGTTCGCCATCGGCCGCATGCCCGGCTGGATCGCCCAGTGGCGCGAGGTCGCGCAGAACCCGAAGCTCAAGATCTATCGCCCGCGCCAGATCTACACCGGCGAGGTGCAGCGCAACTTCACCCCGATCAACCTGCGCTGAGCGCGTACGAGCCTTCGGCAAACAAAAAGCCCCGGTCATCACGACCGGGGCTTTTGCTTTAAGCTGTTATCCTTTGACTGGTTTTTCCGGCGGAGCCTTGAAGATCGCGTCGAGCTCCAGCCCGGTGATGCGCTTGATGCCGTGCAGCAGTTGCCACAGGGCGAACATCATCATCGCCATGCTCGGGATCACAATGACCGGCCAGTTCAACAGGTGCATCTTGCCCAGTTCCGCGTTGAACTCCGCCGTGCCCGGAGGGCTTTTCAGCAGATGGCGCGCGAGTCCGAAGTTCAGCACCGCGCTGACGAGGAACGAAAACGCCAGCAGGTAGCTCGCGCGCACCATCAGGCGGTCGAACTCGTGCCGGTTGCCTTTCTCGGCGAGCACCGCGTCGACACGCGCCACGTCGATCACCTGGTCGTTGTAGAGGAGGCTGCGCACCAGCGGGGACTTGGATTTCAACGAGAGCAGCACCGCCAGTCCGATCACCGTGGGCACGGCCGCGTCCTTGATCGCGAAGCCGAGCCCGCCGACTTGCAGGAGGCCCATGCCTCCCGAGAGCAGCACGCTGACGAAACCGATGATCGAGATGAAATTCGTTTTGCGGCGCTCCAGAAAGTCCCAAACGCCGTAGCCCAGGGGAAACGCGAGCGCCACCACCAGTCCGGCCACCGGACCGAGGAACTTGTCCTTGCTGAGCACCGTGAGCACGACCGTGGGCAGGGCGACGTTGAAAACCAGATTTATCAACAGGTTTTCGTTTTTAGGCGCGGGTTTGGACATGTCCCTCAACCAAGCCGGAACTTCCGGTGTCAGGAAGAGAAAAGTCCGCCTATATTCCTGATTTCCTGATTCCCCGATTCGTGCTTTGGTCTGCCATCCCATGATTCTCCTCGGTGTTAACATCGATCACTGCGCCACCGTGCGCCAGGCCCGCTATCGCGGTTACGACCAGACCGCGCCCGGCCCGGTCGAGCCGGATCCCGTGGCACTCGCCGTGCTCTCCGAGCGCGCCGGCGCCGACGGCATCACCATCCATCTGCGCGAGGACCGCCGCCACATCCAGGAGCACGACGTCTGGCGCCTGAAAGAGGTCTCAAAGACTCGCATCAACCTCGAGATGGCCTGCACGCCGGGGATGATCGACTTCGCCCTGAAGGTGAAGCCGCACTCCGTGTGTGTCGTGCCCGAGAGCCGCGAGGAAATCTCCACCGAGGGCGGCCTCGACGTCGTCGCCCGCCGCGCGCAGGTCAAGGCCTGCATCGATGCCATGAACGCCGCCGGGATCGTTACCAGCCTCTTCATCGACGCTGAACCCGCGCAGATCGACCTCAGCGCCGAACTGGGCTCGCCTTGGATCGAACTGCACACCGGTTCGTGGGCCAACGCCTGGCACACACCGCGCCGCGCCGCCGAGTTCGCCCGTCTGCGCGACGGCGCCCTCCGTGCCCACGCCGCCGGCCTCGTGGTCAACGCCGGCCACGGCATCAACTACGACAACGTGGCCGACATCCGCACGCTCCCGCATGTGCACGAACTCAACATCGGCCACACGATCATCAGCCGCGCGCTCTCGACCGGCATCGAGGAAGCCGTGCGCGAGATGAAGAAGAGGATGAACTCATGAGCGAGCCGCGCCTCATCACCTTGCCCCCCGGCGGGCTCCTGCTTGGACTGGGCTCCGACCTGATCGACGTTGATCGCATCAAGGGCGTGCTCGACCGGCAGGGTGATCGGTTCCTCAACCGCGTGTTCACCGACGAGGAGCGCGCCTATTGCTTCGGCATGAAGCATCCGCACAAGCACCTCGCTGCGCGTTTTGCCGCGAAGGAGGCCGTGTCGAAAGCGTTTACGACCGGCATCGGCGCGGAGCTCGGCTGGAAATCCGTTTCGGTTTACCACGGCAGCCGCCACGAACCGCTCGTGCGTCTCGACGCGCAGGGCGAGGCGCTCCTTCGCCAGGTGGGCGGCACGCACGTGTTGCTCACGCTTTCTCATACCGACACCGCCGCGATGGCGGTTGCGGCCGTGGTCAAAGCGGTCTGAACTTCCCGCCATGATCGCCGCGCATCCCGTCCTCACCTGCGCCGAAGCGAAAGAATTCGAGGCCGCGTTTTTCGGCGCGGACGAAGCGCGCGAATGGTCCGCGATGCAGCAGGCCGGCCGCGCGGTCGCTGATGCGGTGCTGCGCGATTTTCAGGAGATCGGTGCCTTCCCGGCCGATGCCCGTGTGCTGGTGCTGGCAGGGAAAGGCCACAACGCCGGCGACGCGCTCATCGCCGCGCGCCGCATCGTTGAAAAACACCCGCAGGCGCGCATCGAGGTGCGGTTCGTTTTTGGAGAACGCGCGCTGCGGCCTCTCACGCAACGTGCCTGGCGCGAACTCGCGCCGGTGGCCTCTCCCGTAGGCCGCCTGCTTGCAGGCGCTCCGGGTGCGGCCGAGCGCGAGCAAGCTCGCGGCCTACACGGGTCTTACGACCTCGTGATCGACGGTGTCTTCGGTTACCAATTCCGTCCGCCGCTTGAGCCGTCGGTCGCTGCGCTCTTCGCCGAAGTGAACGCGCTGCCCATGCGTCTGCGCGCGGCGGTCGATCTGCCGAGCGGACTCGATAATCCGTCCGCTTTTCGCGCCGACTTCACGTATGCGACCGGCATCGTCAAAGCGCCCGTGCTCACGCTCCCCAATGCCGGGCGTCTCCGCTACCTCGACCTCGGGTTTTTCGATCAACCTTCCGACGCACAGGGACGCTCACTTGGTGACAAAACGGACTGGGTGCTGACTTCCGCGATGCTGGATCCGCTGCGGGCGTTGCGTCCGTCGCGGTCGGACAAGCGCACTTACGGACATCTTTTTATCATCGGCGGTTCGCGCCACTATCCGGGGGCGGTGCTCATGAGCGTGCTTGCGGCGCTGCGCAGTGGCGCTGGGTTGGTCACGGCGTTCGTGCCGGAATCGCTGGCGTCGGCGTTTGCGGCGCGTGTGCCCGAAGCCATGTGGGTGGGCTGGCCCGAGACGCCCGAGGGTGGACTGGCGCTCGAGGGTTCGCACCTGTTGCGCGAAAAGCTCGGTCGTGCCACCGCGTTGCTCATCGGGCCGGGGCTTGGCCGCGAGCCCGAGACGCTGGCGTTGGTGAAGGACATCGTCGCGCAATCCACCGTCCCGCTGGTGATCGACGCGGATGCATTGCAGCCCGACATCGTCGCGGCGGGTCGTGCGCCGCGCATCCTCACGCCGCACGCGGGTGAATACGCCCGCATCGAGCAAGCGCTCAACGCGAACATGGTCACGATTCGCAAAGGACCGGTTTCCTCCGTGTGTGCGGACCGGCGCACCTACCACAGCCTCTTCGGCGGTCCGGTGCTGGCGCGGGGCGGCAGCGGTGATCTGCTCGCGGGCATCGTGGCCGGACTGCTGGCGCAAGCTCCGGCCGATCCGGTTGGCGCGGCCGCGCGCGGCTTGGTCTGGCACGGGATGGCCGCGGATGAACTGGCGCGTTCGCACGGTCAAATCGCGGTCACCACCACGCAAGCGCTGGATTTCATGGCGGGCGCGTTGAGAACATAAGGCGAATCATTCAATCCGGTTGCACTTGGCGTGGGATTTGCAGTCGCATGAGGCTGGCAACTATGATCCCCGCTTCCTCTTGTCTCCGGTTTTTCCTTTGGCTATATCTGAGCTTGGCGGGTGTTGACGCCGTGCTCGCAAATCCCGGGATCGATCCCGGGGTGAACGCGTCTGTGTCGATGGACGCGGCTCAAGCGGGGGAACGCATCCGCTGGCTGAGGTCCGAGATCGCGCGGCACAACGGGCTCTATTTCAAAAAAGCCGCTCCTGAGATCAGCGATGCCGCCTATGACGAACTGAAGCGCGAGTTGGCCGCGCTCGAAAAAGCGTTTCCCGGGGCCGCCGCGATGACGGGGGCGGACACCGCGCCGGCCTTGGGTGATGATCGCAGCGGTGACTTCCCCGTTTATCGTCATCGCGAGCCGATGCTCAGTCTGGAAAAAGCCTACACCGAGGCGGAACTGCGGGCGTTTGTGACCAAGGTGCAACGCATCCTGGGCGATGATCGCGGGGAGTTTGTGGTGGAGCCGAAGTTCGACGGGCTCGCGATCAGTGTGACTTACGAACGCGGAAAACTTGTCCGCGCCGTCACGCGAGGGAACGGACTGGAGGGCGACGACGTGACCGCGAATGTGCTCACGATCTCCGGATTGCCGCGCACGTTGCCGGCGTCCGCGCCCGAGGTGGTCGAGGTGCGCGGCGAGCTGTTCATCGACTATGCGGAGTTTGCCCGGATCAACCTCGAGCGTGAGGCGGCGGGGGAAGAACCGTTCGCGCATCCACGCAACCTCGCGGCGGGCACAATCAAATCGAAAGACCCCGCGGAGGTGGCGAAGCGGCGGTTGAGCCTGGTGTTTTACGGGTTGGGCGCGTGGCAGGGCGATGCGCAGGCACCGGCGACACAGCAGGCGTTGCATGCGTTGCTGAAGGCGTGGGGACTGCCTGGCGTCGAACGACTGGCGGTGGTTAAGCGCAACGAGGTATGGGCGGCGGTGGAGGCGTTGGGCCGGGATCGGCCGAAGCTGCCGTATCCGACGGATGGCGCGGTTGTGAAGATCGACTCGCGGGCGGCGCAACTCGCGCTGGGTTCGGGCGACGATGCCCCGCGCTGGGCGGTGGCGTATAAATTCGCGCCGGAACGTGTCACGACGCGGCTCCGGGCGATCACGCTGCAGGTCGGGCGCACGGGCTCGATCACGCCGGTGGCCGAGTTGGAGCCGGTGAAGATCGGCGGCTCGACCGTGGCGCGGGCGACCTTGCACAATGCCGACGAGATCGCGCGACGCGATCTGCGGCCGGGGGACTACGTGTATGTGGAGAAAGCAGGAGAAATCATTCCGGCGATCACGGGAGTGGATTTGGAACGACGCGGCCCGGATGTCGTGAAATATGAGTTTCCCGAAAAATGTCCGTCATGCGGAACCGGTTTGGTGCACGAGGAGGCGATTGCGCGGTGTCCAAATGCGCGATGCGCCGCGCAGGTGCGCCGTCGGATCGAATATTTCGCATCGCGGGACGCCGTGGGGATCGGCGGGCTCGGGCCGATGCTGATCGAGAAGCTGGTGGCGGCGAAAAAAGCGGCCGGTGTGGCGGATCTCTACCGGTTGACGCGCGAAGACGGCGTGCCGGTGCGCGTATTGGCGGAGATCGACCGCAGCCGCCGGGCGGAGTTGGGGCGATTTGTCTTCGGGCTGGGACTGCCCGGGGTGGGGCGGAAGGCGGCGACGGAACTGGCGACGCGTTACCGAAGCCTGGTGGCATTGGCCGAAGCGGAAGAATTGGGGACGGAAGGACGGGCGTTGATCGCTGAGTTGGTCGCGCTCGGTGTGAATCCGGAGGCGCCGGAAAAGCAGGAGAAAAAGTTATGACCAGCGATCTCTCCACGCCTCCCGGCGAGCTCACCGAGCGGCAGGCCTTCCTCGTGTTAAACGCTCTGCCCAACATCGGGCCGATCACGCTCACGCGTCTGTTGGCCGAACTGGGCGATGATCCGCGCGCGGTGTTTACGGCGGGTGCGCACCGGTTGGAGCAGGTGCGCGGCGTGGGTCCGGCGATCAGCGGAACCATCGCGCAGTGGCGCGAACACTTCGATCTGTCGCGCGAGGAAGAGCGCATGGGGCAGGCGGCGACGGATTTCGTGACTCAGCGTGATGCGTGGTATCCGCGGCTGCTGCGCGAAATCGACAGTGCGCCGATCGGGCTATACCGGAAGGGATCGTATGATTTTTCGCAGCCAAGCGTGGCGATTGTCGGCAGCCGGCGCACGACGCTCTACGGACAGAGCGTGGCGAAGAAACTCGGGGCCGAACTCGCGCGGCTCGGGTTTTGCGTGGTGAGCGGACTGGCGCGCGGCATCGATACGGCGGCGCATGAAGGCGCGCTTTCGGTCGGCGGGAAAACCGCGGCCGTGTTGGGCAACGGCATCGACATCATCTATCCGGCGGAAAACCTGAATCTCTACCGGCAGATCGAGGAAACGGGCGCGATCCTTTCGGAATTTCCGTTTACGCGGAGGGCGGACAAGCAGTCGTTTGCGATGCGCAACCGTATCGTGGCGGGCATCTGTGATGCGGTCGTCGTTGTAGAAAGCGATGTGAGCGGAGGGTCGATGATCACTGCGCGGTTTGCGGGCGAGCAGGGAAGGTTGATCTTCGCGGTGCCGGGGCGCATCGATCAGGCGACGAGCGCGGGTTGCCATCAATTGATCCGCGATGGCGCTACGCTGCTCACGAGCGTGGACGACATTCTGGGCGAGTTGAACTACCTCGACGGGCTGCGTCCGGCCGCGATTCCGGAAAAGACCACGGGCGGCACCGCCTTGGCCGCGTCGAATCTTACGGCGGAGGAGTCGCGGGTTTACGCGTGTTTCGCCGGCGGGGCGCTCGTGTCTCTCGACGCGGTGAGCGCGCAGACCGGGATGCCGACGTCGCAGCTTTCGGCAACGCTGATGATGTTGGAGTTAAAACGGCTGATCATGAAGCGTGCGGACGGCACGTTCGAGGCGCGGTGAGCACGCGCTGATTATGGTCGCGTGACGCGGAGTCGGAGGAACTGGCGCGGCGTCGTCGTGAGCGGAGTGAGGCCGCGCACGATCACCGTGGTGGTGCCGTTGCCATTGTCGGTCGAGCCGAGGGTTTCCGTGACCGAGGAGCCGGTGTTCCAAGTTTGCAGGTCGCACGACCATTCGACCACGTAAGTGAGGTCGGTGATGGCGGTCGGCTTGGTGTAGGCGAGGGTGAGCCGGCTGGAATCGAGACCGGCGGCGGGCGTATGAGTGGAGGCGTCGGAAGCCTTGGGATCGGCCCCGAGGGCGTATTCGAGCAGGTTGCCAAGGCCGTCGGAGTCAGGATCGACGGAGTCGCCGCTCACGGAGGAGTTGGCGAGCTCTTCGGTGGTGAAGCGTGCGAACCTCCATGCATCGTAGGGTTTGTCTTGGATCGTGACCAAGGCGACTTGGGAGGGATCGCGGACCAGGCTGAAATCGGCGTTGATCGCCACGGTGACGGTGCGGTCGCCTTGCGCGAGCGAGTCCGCGATCGGCGTGATCGGGAGAGTGGTGAAGGCTTGGCCCGCAGCGAAGGTGACCGTGGCCGGCAAGGCTTGGTAGTGGGTGCCGGGGATGGCGGTGCCGCCAACGGAAAGGGTAACCAGCAAGGGCAGGGTGGTGTCACCCGTGCGGGCGATGGAAATGACGCCGGCTTGACCATCGGATTCTCGGGCGATGGCGGTTGTGGCGGTGACACTCACGGACGGGCGCGTATGCCAGGCGAGCGCGTAGGGCGTCGCGGTGGAGGAAAGATTTTCGACCACGAGGGCGTAGGAGCCGGGGGCGAGGCCGGATTGATAGACGAGCTCGACGTTGTCCACGGTGCTGGTGCTTGCCGCGACCAGCGTGCCTAGATCGAAATTGGAGGCGGTGTAGAGGCGCAGATTGAGATCGGCGAGGGCGGAGCTCCACGTGCGGGTGGTTGAAAAACCATGGCCGCTGGTGGTGGTGGTGATGACGCGATGCCAGTTAAGCGCCGCGCAGAACGGCGTGTTGGCCGATCCCGCGGGGAGGGTGAAGAAGTAGGTCTTGGTGGAGTTGCCGGCGACGGATTCAGCGGCCCAGGCCCGCTCGGCCACGGTGGTGGAGTTGGACGCCGTGACGCGGCCGGAGCGGAGCGTGGTGTAGGCGTTGTAAACGTTCAGTTCGCCCGCGCCGTAAACGAGATCGAGCGGACGGGCGGAGGTGTTCGACCAACTAGCGACGGTATCCTTGGTGGCGCTTGCCTGCAGAAGGGCTTTGACCACGCGGGGCCGATCGGCCCCGGTCAGTGAATAAGGCGCCGCGGTGAGTTTGGCGTAGAGCAGGCCGGCGGCGCTGGACACCATCGGGGTGGCGAAACTGGTCAGCGTGTCGGGGGCGACGATGTCAGGTTTGATGCGCCCGACTCCATCGAAGGTGGTGAAACCGGCGCTGTGCGCACCTGTGGTCAGGCCGACCGAAATCGTGTGGTAAGTTTGGCCGAGGAGCTGGGGCAGCGTGGTGCTGGCGCCGTTGTTGACGCCCACGACGGAGACAAAACCGTCGCGATTGATGGCGTAGTCGAGGCGTTGACCGATTTCGGTGGCCACGCTTTCGGTGTTACCGTCCGAGATCCAACTGTGGTTTTGGATGGCACGTGACTCGGCGAGAGGAACGGAGGTGGTGCCATAATTGAGGAACCCGGCCTGCGCCCAACCGTTGGCGTTGTAGAGATCGACCGCGGCGTTACCGGGCAGAAGGCTGGTGGTGTTGCCGTAGAAATTGTTGGCGACGGCCTGGGCGTGTCCGTTGGCGGAGGAGGCTCCCGATTTGAGGTTGAATGTGCGCCCGGAGAAATTCGTGTCGGTGGTGTTTGGCGCGTAGTTGCCACCGCCATCGGGCGCTTCGGCCTGTGTGTAGCCGGCGGTGGGCGCGGTGGGCAGTTCACCGCCGGCCAGAAGTTGGAGGCGGGTGTAGCCGATTTCGTCGCGCCAGTCGGCGTGCATCGGTAGCACGGCGACGAGCGCGGCGCAGACGACGGCGAATAAACGTGGGGAGCGCGGGGCGTTCACTCCGGGAGAAAAAGGGGCGCGGAAACTTAGCCGGGTGGCCAGGTGAGCTGGCGCTTGGCGAGCAGGTGAACATGAAGGTGAGGCACGCTTTCGCAAGCATCCGGGCCTTGGTTGATCACGAGGCGGAAGCCGCGGTCGAGCTGCAGTTTTTTGGCGATGACTCCCGCGGTGACGAGCAGGTGGCCAAGGATGGCCTCTTGGTCGGGCGTGGCGTCGCCGACGCGCGGAATCATGGTCTTGGGGATGATCAGTAGGTGCACGGGCGCCTTGGGATCGATGTCATGGATGACGATGCAGCGATCATCCTCGTGTTCGATCTTCGCGGGGATCTCGCGGTCGATGATGCGTTGGAACAGGGTCTTCGACATGTGTTTTTCTTTTTTACAGGAGGGAACGGAGAGAACGGAGTTCAGAGATTTGCGCCAGGGAGAATGAGGCGGGAGACTCCGGCGGTCAGCGTGGCCTCGTTAAAATTAATGAGCAGGCCAACCGGAATGTTGAGCAGTTTCATGTAGCTCAAAAGTTGAGCTTTGTGAATGGGGAGGATGCGTTCGACGGCTTTGCATTCAATGAGCACGCAGGACTCGACCAGCAGATCGAATCGCAACGGTTCTTCACGGATAAAGCCCTTGTAGCTGATACTGACGAAACGCTGATTTTCGACCCGAAGTCCCCGGAGTTCCAGTTCCTTGGTCAGGCACCATTCGTAGATGCCTTCAACCAATCCTGGGCCCTTGTCCTTATGGACCTCAATGGCTCCGGCGATGATGCCCTCGGTCAGACTGGATGCTTTGGCAAACAGCGGATGCATGTCTTTCTCTGTTCTCTCCGTTTGCTCCTGTAAAAACTAAATCGGAATCGATTCGTCTTACAGGAGGGAACAGAGGTAACGGAGGCCGTCAGATCGCGGCAGCTGATCGTTTCGAGGATATGAATTCTCTCCATTCGCTCTGTTTCCTCCTGTAAAAACAAAACTCCGAGCCGATTTTACAGGAGAGAACAAAGTTAACGGAGTCAGAGGAAAAGGAGCCGCAGGTCGGCGCTGGGGGCGGTGCGGGCGGCGGTGAGATCGCGGATGTAGGCGAGGGCGTCCTCGTATTCGCGCTGACGGCGGGGCGTAGCGCGTTTTTCCGGCGGCAGCAGGGCGGGGCGCAGGTTGGTCACCAGCAGCGTGCTTTCGCGGTACGGCGCGAGGCGCTTGAGGCCGGTCATCAACTCGGCGCGGGCGAAGAGAGGAGTGGCCGAGGTGAGCGTGCTGAGCGCGTCCCAGTGGAAAAAACCGTGGCGAGGCTGGCCGGCGAAAAAACTCTCCAGCAGGCGCGCGGCCGAGGCGTTGAAGGCGGCGTCGTATTTGCCGGCGAACTCGGGGTGGGCGCGCGTCTGGTCCTCGAGCTCGGCCAGGCTGAACGCGATGGCCTCCTTGATTTGCTCCGCGAGGTAGAGGTCGTGGCCGGTGACGTGCGCGAAGAGCGCGTTGATGAAATGCAGGCGACGCAGGTCGTCGCGGGCGGGCGCGGGCATCAGTCGTGCAGGTCGGGCTTTTTGTCGAGGGCGTTGATCTCGTGCATGAACTCCGAGACGTCGCGGAATTCCTTATACACGCTGGCGAAGCGCACGTAGGCGACCTCGTCGATCTTGCGCAGGCGCTGCATGACGGCGTCGCCGATGGCATGCGAGGGGATGTCGGCGTCGTAGTGGGCCTCGAGGGCGTCGATCACGTCCTCGATCAGCATGCCGATCTGCTCGGCGTCCACGGGACGCTTGTGGCAGGCGGCGCGGGCGGAGCGGATGAGTTTTTCGCGGTCAAAATCCTCGCGGCGTCCGTCGCGCTTGATGACGACGATACCCTCGCGCACGACGAATTCCGTGGTGCTGAAACGGTGGCCGCATTCGAGGCACTCACGACGACGGCGGATCGAGCTCCCCTCTTTGCTGATGCGGGAGTCGATCACCTTGTCTTCGATGGAAGTGCACTTGGGGCAACGCATGATGATGAGATCAGTTAAGCGCCAAAAAGTTCTCCAGAATCTTCATGCCGCCTTCGGTGGCGATGGACTCGGGGTGGAATTGCACGCCCCAGATCGGGAGGGTCTTGTGGCGCAGGCCCATGATCTCGCCTTCCTTGGTCTCGGCGGTGATTTCCAGGCAGTCGGGCAAGGTGGAGCGCTCGACGAGCAGCGAATGATAGCGGGTGGCGGCGAAGCCCTGCGGCATGCCTTTGAACACATCGGTGTTCTTGTGAAAGATCGGCGAGGTCTTGCCGTGCATGAGACGGTCGGCGCGGATGACGCGTCCGCCGAAATAATGGCCGATCGACTGGTGGCCGAGACACACGCCGAAGACGGGTTTTTTGCCGGCGAAGGCGCCGATCATGTCGAGCGACACGCCGGCCTCGGCGGGCGAGCAGGGGCCGGGCGAGATGAGCACCCGGTCGGGGTTGAGCGCAAGGGCTTCGGCGGGCGTGATCTCGTTGTTGCGAAACACACGCTGCTCCACGCCCAATTGGCCGAAGTATTGGACGAGGTTGAAGGTGAAGGAGTCGTAGTTGTCGATGACGAGCAGCACGGTAGAAGTCGCCCAGTATCCTCGCGGGTTGACACTTGGGTCAAGCGTGGCGGTAGGTTGGGTCATGCCCGCTCATTTTGACCTGCTGAAGACCGACACCCTCACGGCCGCCCGTCGCGGCCGGTTGCGCACGCGCCACGGGGTGATCGAGACCCCCATCTTCATGCCCGTGGGCACCCAAGGCACGGTCAAATCCCTCACCCCCGCCCACCTGCGCGAGATCGGTTCGCAGATCATTCTCGGAAATACCTATCACCTCAATTTGCGCCCCACCAGCGAGCTGATCGGCGAACTGGGCGGCCTGCACAAGTTCATGGGCTGGGACGGCCCCATTCTCACCGATAGTGGCGGCTTCCAGGTCTTCTCCCTGGCCAAGCTCCGCAAGATGCACGACGACGGCGTGGAGTTTCAGTCCCACCTCGACGGCAAAAAACTCTTTCTCGGCCCGCGCGAGGTCATGGCCATCCAGCAAAACCTCGGCAGTGACATCGCCATGGTGATCGACGAGTGCCCGCCCTGGCCCTGCGACCGCGACGCCACCGCCGAGGCCTGCGCCCGTTCGTTGCGCTGGGCCGCGCAGTGCAAACAGATCGCCACCGACAGCGGGTTCCTCGCGTCCGGCCATCATGTTTTCGCCATCGTCCAAGGTTCCACCTACGACGACCTGCGGCGCGAGGCGGCCGAGGCGTTGGCGGCGCTCGATTTTCCCGGTTACGCGGTGGGCGGGGTGAGCGTGGGCGAACCCGAGCCGGAGATGCTGAAACAGGTGGGCGCCACCACGCCCTTCATGCCCGCGGACAAGCCCCGTTACACCATGGGCCTCGGCACGCCCCCGCAGTTGTTGAAGATGATCGCGCTCGGCGTGGACATGTTCGACTGCGTGCTACCGTCGCGCGTGGCCCGCAACGGCCTGGTCTTCACGCCCGACGGTCCGCTCAACCTGCGCAATGAAAAATACCGCACCGACCCGCGTCCGATCAGCGACGAAGTCGTGAACTACGCCACGCAGTTCTCCCGCGCCTACCTGCGCCACCTCACCGTGGCCGGCGAGATCCTCGCCTGCACGCTGTGCACGCTGCACAACCTCCATTTCTACCTCGACCTGATGGCGCAGGCCCGCGCCCACATCGAGGCGGGCGACTACGCGACCTGGCACCGCGCCTGGGTGGAGCGCTACGAGACCGGCGCGGCGGCGCGAGTGGGCTGAAGACCTGGCATCGGGGTTTCCCCTATGCTTTGAGTTGGGAAAATCCTATTTGCACCACGTGAAGGATGTCCCTGGCACTTTCCCCGTCGCGTCCGTTTTGGTTTCGACTTCACTCCGCCCAAGTCTTCGACTGCGGGCCTCATGCGCATTCTCGTCACCGGCGGCGCCGGCTTTCTCGGATCCCACCTCTGCGACCGTCTGCTGAAGGACGGCAACGACGTCATCTGTCTCGATAACTTTTTCACCGGACGGAAGAGCAACATCGCCCATCTCCACGGTCGTTCCGACTTCGAACTCGTGCGTCATGACGTGATCGACCCCTTCAAGTTCGAGGTGGACCAGATCTACAATCTCGCCTGCCCCGCCTCGCCTCCGCACTACCAATACAACCCCATCAAGACCACCAAGACCTCGGTGATGGGCGCGATCAACGTCCTCGGTCTCGCCAAGCGCGTCCACGCCCGTGTCTTCCAGGCCAGCACCAGCGAAGTCTACGGCGACCCGGCGATCCATCCGCAGCCCGAGAGCTATTGGGGCAACGTCAACCCGATCGGCAAACGCTCCTGCTACGACGAGGGCAAGCGCGTCGCCGAGACCCTCTTCTTCGACTACCATCGCGAGAACAAGGTCGATATCCGCATCGTCCGCATTTTTAATACCTATGGTCCGCGCATGCACCCGAACGACGGCCGTGTCGTTTCCAACTTCATCGTGCAGGCGCTCAAGGGCGAGGACATCACCATCTACGGCGACGGCCTGCAGACGCGCTCCTTCTGTTACGTGGACGATCTCATCGAGGGCTTCGTGCGCCTGATGAACCAGACCGAGACCACCGGCCCGATCAACATCGGCAACCCCGGCGAGTTCACGATGCTCCAGCTCGCCGAACTCACGCTGAAGCTCGTCGGCGGCAAATCGAAGATCGTGCACCGCCCGCTTCCGGCCGACGACCCCAAGCAGCGCCGCCCCGACATCACCCTCGCCCAGAAATACCTGAATAACTGGGCTCCGACCGTGCAACTGGAGGAAGGTCTCCAACGCACCATCGCCTATTTCAAGACGCAGGTCTGAGTAGCGACAGGCGAGCGGGCCGCCGGTCCCGCCGTCGTGGTTGGGCCAAGCGTATCGCCGGTGATTTCGTAGGGCCGCATCTTGTGTGCGGCCGAGCGGTCTTTGGGCATTCGCGCACCGCACCGGCCCGACAGGGAGCTAACGCGCCCTGCCGGTGAAGCGTGCTTCGCGCTCCAAGATCAGAACGTGTAGCGGAGGGCGAGGTTGCCGAGCCAGTGATTGTATTCGCGGCCGTCCTGGTGGGCGATTTCGGACACGCCCCACTCACGCACGATACTCAGGTCGAGCTTGGTGTGGGCGTTGATGGCGTAGCCGCCGCCGAGGGTGATCGTGTAGATGTGGTCGTCGCGGAAGGAGGAGGCCGCGACGTAGTCGGTGTTGTCGCCTTCCTGATAACCGGCGGCGAGGCTGGCGCTCCAGGTCTTGGAGAAGGCGTGTTTCCACTGCACGTCGCAGGTGGTGCTGTCGTAGGGCGTTTTGCCGCCGGAGGAGAGCCAGAGGTAGCGCTTGCCGGTGAGCGTGACGGTGTCGGCTGTGGAGGGCGTCCAGGTGGCGTTGGCTTCCGCATACTCGGTGTGGCGGGTGTGGTCGGCGCCGATGGGAGCGGCGTTGTCGAAGGTGCGGTAATCGGGGCCGGCGAGGACGCTGACCGTGAGGGTGCGGTGAAGTTTGCCTTCCACGCCGACGAGGTAGCGCGTGAGGGTGTTGGAGGACTGGCTGGCCGTGCCGATGAGCGCGCCTTGGCGCTGGGCGCCGCGGCGGACGCCGGCGAGAAGCGCGAGGTCGGGCGTGAGTCGCCAGCCGGCGTCGGCACCGACGGTCCATTCGGCGCGGTCCACGTAATTGGCGTAACCGGGGACGATCGTGGTGCGTTTCTGCTGAGTGCCGAAATCTTGGGAGCTGGTGGCGCCGACGGCGCGCACGAAAACGCGGGGAGCGACCGCGTAGGTGAGGCGGCCGCTCGTTTTGGTCAGGCTCTGGTCACGGCGCGAGCGCACCTGTTCGCCGCCGATGGCGGGAGCGCCTCCGGCGTGGCCGAAGATGGGCGAGGTGTCTTCGCCATCGACGAGGAGAAAGCTGCCCTTGAAGTCGTAGCCCCACGGGCCGGTGTCGCCGTGCACGCCGGCGTTGAAGCGGTGGTCGTCGTGGTTTTCGGAGGCGAAGCGTTCGTAGCGGACGAGTTCGGGCGAGTAGCCGGCGTCGAAGATGAAAGCGCGGTCGCGTTGCCAGGCGGTGGTGAGGCCGACCGTGGCGCTGCCGACCATCGAGCCGGCGCGGTCGGGCACTCCGTTGGCCGCGATGACGGGAGAGGGGTCTTGCAGGAAGACATTGTCATCGTAGCCGATGCGGGCGCCCAGGGTGACGCTCGTCTTCCACGGAGAGGCGTCGGCTGCGGGCGTGGCCGGGGTGGTCGCGGCGCGGGCCGCGGAGACCAGGATGAAGAGCAGGCAGAGACGGCGGGAAGAGCTCATGGCGCCCGTCAGATTACCGGCGGACGAAGCGCGCCGCCGTGCGTTTCTTGGGAAAGAGCGCGTGGTTTTTGTCCGCGGGGGGGGAGCCCCTCGGGTTGAGGATCGAGAGCAGAGCAGACCGCAGGCCGGAGGTTTCATTTCTTGGGAGATCCCGAGCCGAGCAAAGCGAGGCGACGGGATAGGGTGGTGTAAGATGGTCAAAGTCATCCCGACCGATTTACACCTGTAAATCGAGGGATGGAACGAGGTCGATGTCATGCCAGCCGAAGCCCGAACCCACCCCGATGATCTTACAGGCGAACCTTTCTTTTGAGCACTGGCTGCTCGGGCGATGGCAGGAAAACCGATAAACGGGAGTCACTGGCGGATAGACGATGAAAACTTTGCCGCCCACCCTACGAGCGGAGGACTCCCTGGATTTTAACCCGTGAAAAGCTCCGGACAGGTGGAGCCTGATGACGCTGTCCGGAGCGGCGCGAATTTCGGACTCAGGTATTTCCGGGAATAACTGGCCGCGAAGTCTGTGCGGACGTCACTTTTTGGCCTTTTTCTTCTGGCGTGTTGTTTTGGGGATACGAGGACGAGTTAACCAAGTGTGGAGAAGCGACGTGATTGCCGAAAGAAGGGTCGCGTAGGCGGTGATTTGATCGGGCTGCATATACAGCCCGCACGGTGTCAAATGAGCGATGATCGTGAGCGGTTGCATTAGCAGTGCTGCATAGGCGTAAATGAGTTCGGGCTGGATGTGTCCCCCAAGCGTTGTCGAATGGATAGCGGCAAATGTGAGTGATTGCATCTGCTCCAAGTTTAGCACGCTGCCGGGGCTTATGATCGTGAGGCATAGCCAGCCATGCTGAGGCCGTTGATTCAGCTCCACGTAAGCCCAATACGGGCATTTAATTGCCTTAATCGCCTTGCTGGCATGGAAAAGAACATATCACGCAAGATTATTTGGGATAGCGACTTAACTTGAGCTATTCGTTTTTATCATCACCGTTTCGCGATCATCAGCTACCTGCTGCGACTTAGGGTCCGACCAAAGCGCGGGTGCGTCAGGTGGCCGGAACTGATACGGATTGCCTTCTTTGGTAAGCACCGCAAGTGGGGGATACCCGAGGATATTGAAATCGGGAAAGCCCTGCGCATGCAAATTCGCAGCAAGCTCAGCGCCCTGTTTGAATCGCGGGAAAATCGCACTCTGCGACGCGAAACAGATCTGGTCAGAGACACCGCCGATGATGGCTTTTCCAATTCGGTTTTGGATTCCGGCGCACTCCTGTGGGAACAAACAGACGAGGAGGAAACGGAATCCAGGACCGCCCTGGCCGACCGGATTGATCGCTTCCTGGACTTCGTTGCCGACGACCATCTTGTCCATGCCATGATTATTCTAGCACGAGACGAAGGCATATATAAACCGGCTGAGGTCGTTGCACACCGGCTGGACGTAGCCGTAAACGATATATACATTGCGAAAAAGAGAATGCTGTCCGCCGGGCGTCGCTTCATCCAACCCCAAGCCCCGGTGCTCATTCCGGCCTACCGGCCTTAGCCGACGCCAAATCAATCTGCCCTATGATCCCCTCCGATCCTCAAACGAAATATCCGGAGATCCTGATACCGACCGGCAGGATGGATTTCCCGTTGTGCCTGAATTTATCGGGAAATTCTTTGATCCAGATTTTGTGCTGAAAATTGAGCCGTCGTTATGGCTTCTTCCCTGTGTGAACGGGGTGCTGTTAACAACATGCCGTCGGCATGGGTTAGGGTATTTTGGGGCAGAAACTTGCGGGAAAATTTCCAATTTGCAGCGTTTCTCCGATTTTCCTGTAAATTCTGACCCATGCCAAGCCGTAAAATGGTGGTTATGAGTCGGTTATGATTTATTCATAGATCGCTATTGATTAATAGCTTACGTAAGTGCGCCCTGTGTGGCTCGTCGTTATGACTTAGGGTCCGTCGGCATGACTTCGACCGTCTTACAAATGCATGCACCGAAGTAAAAGTTAGGACATCTTTTTGGGGAGAGCTACCTAGGGAGATTAAAGATGTCCTAACATTTTTGAGTTAGGCAGTCGGGAAGTAAATCTTAGGACAATGTGCAGAGTGCATGTAAATCTTAGGACATTGTTGGGGGGCAAAGATCAAAGAGTGGACAAGTCCACAAATTATTTTGCAACATGTTGCTGAGTAGGTGATTGACGAATCAGGACGGCCGGTCCAGCAGTGATGTCATAGTGTCTTTATCCACCACATCGCCTGAGCCTGATAAAACTGGCCCAACTCCGCTGTCTCCGGGGGCGATCGTGCGTGATGCAGTCGCTTCTTTTGGGCCTAATGCTTTCACCTTGGCTGATCTTTGCGTCCGCATAAAGGAGCGCTTCCCGAAGGTAATTCGCAGCCGACATATTGTGTCGCGTAGGCTCTACGATTTAAGGCAAGGTAAAGAGCCTCTCGTTGAAGAAACGGTGCAGTCGAAAGATGACGATCCTCTGGTAACGACGGCCTACTACCGCTACCGGCCTCCAAAGCCAAAAATAACCAACCCGTCGCCGAACCACTGACAACACCCAGCGGCGCGGGATTTGGAAAAAGCAAAGGACGCAGCTGCTAACTGCGTCCCCTTTTTCGGCAGGTGTTTTTGAGCACATCCTAACCGTGTCTGAGAGACTGCTGTCTGCGCTCGCGATGTCAAGCGCTGCACTGAGGCTCCGTGGGCGGTCTGCTGGAAGCGTCCCGACAAACAGCGCTTCCTCCACATTCAGCGGAGATATTTTATGGTTCAGCCTATCTGGCTCCCAGGGACGCCGTCCCATTTTGGTGAGAGGTATTTCGTATTCAGCCCCAAGCTAGGTCGATTTGTCGCGATTTCGAGTAAGCTGGAAATGGAGCAAGTGCTGCTTCTGGAATTCGACCTCGCGGTAAAAAGCTACTGCGAGCAACCGACGATGGCGGAAGCCATCATCGATGGTCGGCTTCTCAAGTCGCGATTTGATTTCTGGGTTCTCGACGTTGATGGCAGCGCTCGATTTTTGGAGGTGAAATATGCCTCTGATCTACGCGATCCGCTTTCTCGCGCACACCGACAGATCGCCATTCAAAAAAAATGGTGTGAGGAGCAGGGTTACGAACACCGGATTGTGACCGATGAACAAATTTGGGTGAACCCAATCCGAATTAACAGTCTGAGGACGTTACTTCACGAATACACCGGACGTTTCCCGCGAGTCGTCATAGATGCATCGCAAGCTATGCCGGAGGTGGAGCGGATAATTTGGCAGACTCCAAGTATCTCAATCCGCCTGGTGCTCGAACTTCGGCCCCGCACCGTAAGTCTAGAGGTATGGCGTCTTGCCATAATGGAGTTAATCCGGAGTGGGGTAGTGGATGCTGCCTTGGAGCGCGTCGCGCTTTCGCCAAAAAGCCAGCTCCGAATTCGTGACGGAGGTGCCAAGTGAAGCGTCTTACCGCAGATAAATCTTTGGTCGATCTCAGGCGTTGGCCGTCGGTCTTCACGGGCGACATGCCGTCCGAAATCGCCCAAATCACCGAACGGCGGGTGGCCGCAATGCGGCTCTACGTGGCAGGAGCTACCCACAAGAAAATTTTAAAGGAGACTGGCATTGATCGAAGACGCGTAGCCGAAATTTTCGCCAGATGCGTGACTACGCACTCAGACGGCGAACTGTGGGGATTTAGAGCGTGTCGTTTTTACTCTCATGTCGCGCCTTATACGAGAGTGTTACCTCAGTTGGGCGGGGTGCGCATCCAGTCGTCGGGGCACTCGGGGCTGCTAGCGGCAATTTTTGAACGATTCCGGCACATAGAGGAGGCACTCGATGAAGAGATCCTCGCAAGTCGCAAACGGGGGTTCACCGAATCGGCAATGCGCTATGACAAGATGCATGCGCTGTTTTTACGAAAGTGCAAAGAAGCTGGTATCCCTGCCAATGCTTACCCCTTCACTGTGACGAGTCAGGGGGAGCGATCGTTAACTCGCTGGATCAAAAAACGACTGGCCGCCCTGGGCTCACGCAAGCTCGCCAAGGTTATGTTCGGTGAGGAAGTGGCGCGCAGGTTGGGCAATCAGAATGCGGCTGTCCGCGTTGGTTCGCGTTTGAGATGCTTCGAGCGAATGGAGTTCGACGGACATCGTATCGATGTCATGATCACGGTGATCATACCGGACCCAGCAGGCGGTGAGCCCATCTGTCTGGTAATTGAGCGAATCTGGCTTCTGGTCGTCATAGATGCCGCTTCCCGTGCGGTATTGGGTTACCACGTTTCTTTAGGACGTAACTACACAGCAGAGGATGTTCTGATTTGTTTGGAGAACGCACTCTTACCTTGGAAGCCAAGGCAACTGGTGGTGCCTGGTCTGAGCTATCCAGCCGGAAGTGGTTTTCCGTCAAGTATGCCAGAGCTGGCTTTTGCGCGGTGGGGCGAGTTTGCCTTTGATAACGCCAAGAGCAATTGCAGCAAATGGGTGTGGGACCGTGTGCGTGATCAGATTGGTTGCGTGCTCAACCCTGGCCCCGTGAAAACTCCGGAGAGACGCCAATTCGTTGAGCGTTTCTTCCGCGCGCTTGAGCAAAATGGGTTTCAGCGTCTGCCAACGACCACAGGTAGCTCACCCAAGGATGTCAGACGACGGGAACCCGAGGACAAGGCCGTCAAGTATCGCGTTCATTTGGAAGAGATGTTGGATCTGTTGGATGTCCTGATCGCTCAATACAACGGAATGCCCACCTCTGGGCTTTATGGCCGAAGTCCGCTCGAATACCTGCGGTTCGCGCTGGATCGGAACAGTTTTTTTGTCCGACAAATTCCTGAATCGGAGCGGGAGACTTTTTCGCTCACGACACTTCAAGCGAAGGCTACTGTTCGAGGAAGCATGAAGACCGGCGAGCGGCCGTATGTTCGCTTCATGGGAGTAAGGTATTACTCGCCGAGTCTGAGCAGCAGTCCGGATATGATCGGGCAAAAGGTTGTTGTGGAGTGTCGCACGCGAGATCTACGAAAGATCAAAATATTCACGGCGAATGGGGATGAATTTGGCGTCTTGGATGCCAGTCAGGCATGGGCTGCACAGCAGCATGATATGCGCGTGCGAAAGGCCATTCTACGATGTATCCACCTCGGTAAGATTCGGCGACGGGGCGAGACGGATGTCGTTGAGGCATACATCGCCCACAAAGCACGCGAATCTGGTCGAACCAAGAAGGCTCGTAACGAGCTAGCGCATGCACTGAGGGCACGGCGTCAGGCCGCGCCTAAATCTAACAAGTCAGAAAACATTACTCCGTCTCCATCTGAGCCGGTTCTGGCGCGCGAAAGTGCGCCACGCGTTAAGGTTAAGTTTCGCGCATTTAATTTCTAATGATTACAAAAGAAGAACTCCGGCTGCCCATTCGCAGCAGCATTGAATCGGATCGTCATCCGTTGCTGACGAGACGCTACACGCTAATTACTCCGATGATGGAGTCTTTGATCTCAGAGATAGTGCAGTGGATCAAAAACGGCGTCACGGGTGGTATTATCGAGGGCGATCCACGACTGGGAAAAACGAAATGTCGGAGGTTTGTTGGATTGGCGCTCCCTCGTCATTTTCCGCGTTTGCCCGTGTATTCGATGATTGGGCGGCTATACGCCCATCCTTCTGAGCGGGTCTTCTTCGGGGATCTCCTGAAGGCATTTCGACATAGCATGTATTCTGAGGGAAGCGCTGCTCAACGTCGCGACCGACTTATTGAGGGCGTAGGCGGTATGGTGCAGTCTTCAGGCCAGGAGAAGGTGGTGTTGCTGATCGACCAAGCTCATCGCCTTCAAGAGATGCACTACGATTGGCTGGTCGATTTTCATGACGAGCTTAGCGAACGAGGAATCGAGTTATTCGTATTTCTATTTGGGCAACGTGAGCTGACTTCGATCCGTGATGAACTGCGACGAGCGGGAAAAACCCAGATCATCGGTCGTTTTATGGTCGATCGATTAGAATACCATGGAATCCGATCACTCTCAGAGATGAAGGCCTGCCTCACGTGTTACGATGATCACGCCCGATTTCCTGAAGACACCGATTGGACTTTCACACGTTACTTTCTTCCTGAGGCTTTCGCGAAGGGGTGGAGGCTTTCTCAACATGTAGCCGCGTTTTGGAAAGCATTTGAGGACGTTCGACAGCACGGAGTGATGCGGGGGCCGATGGAGATCCCGATGCAGCATTTTGTGAGGACTGTTGAGCGATTCCTGACAGAGTTCCGAATGGAGGGCAGTAGCCCGATCGTAAGCCACACCCAGTTGGTTCAATTCGTTGCAGCGACGATTTTCGCAGCCATCCCTAGAAACGCCCAGCTTCCTGATGAGGATGAAGACGAGGAGGCTGATAAGTGAACTCGGATACTATTTCTCTACCGTCGATAAATTGGCGATCCGGTCATCCGTTACGGTATGAATCATTATGGTCAGTAACCCACAAGCTATGCTGGCTGAATTCGATCCGAGCACCTTCGCTTTTGAAGCACTTCGGGAAAAATGAAGCGGCTATTGCCAACTTTAAAAAGACATGGGGAGTCAGTCGAGCATGCCTTCATGATCTGAGGTTCACTGGTGCGCTAGATGGTTTGAGCCTTTCGCGAGCGATCAGAGCACCTGGCGTTTGGATGGATTGGTCGTGTTTCGATCAGATCGGCGATCGTCAATCTGTTCGTCGCTGGACGGTTCCATTTCTGCGCTTTTGCCCTGTTTGCCTGGAGCAAGGGTTTCACTCGATTCTATTTCAGAATGTTGGACAGCGTGAATGTCCTGTGCATCGCGCTTTGCTTGAGGATGGGTGTCCAAAGTGCGGCCAGTATATCCCATATTCCTTACCTTCCTCTAAAACCCAGCCCTATTCATGTGAGTGCAGGCGGGCGTTGTGGTGGGGAATACGGGCCGAGAACTGGGACTTGCCCGATGCCCATATCGACAAAGCGGGTTCACTGGACAAAACGATCCGGGCATTGATCGAACAATGGCCTCCTCAACCGCGATCTGCCTCCAACGGTGCATTCGCCTGGGTTCGACATCGCAGCCCGCAAGAAACCCATTGGCTCCGCCAAATTGACACTATCCGTGGCGGTGGCATAAATGCACCCAAGCCTGTCGTTGTCTCTCGAAAATGGGGATTTGAGTTTGTGTCCTCGCCGCATTTTGCGCGACCACAGGACTCTGTTTATGGCGTGGTGCCGATAAACGATTCCACACTGCGTGAAGGAATCTTCGAAACGTATCGACGAATAGAGAGGTCGATTTACCGGCGCTTCCCCGTTTCTAATCGGAAGCGGTGGTTGGCCATGACAAACAGACTTCGGTGTTTCAAAGACATTGGTGTGATGAATTGGTCGCCCCAATTTTTGGCTTACCTCATTTGGAAATCCTATTGGCTGGACACCTGTTGGGGCGCTTTTCCCCGTGGTCATAAAATGGAGAAAGAATCAGTTTCCCACTACCGTCCTCAGTTGAGCAAAGTGTATTGGCGATATTTGCAGCATGCCCGCCTATTGCGCCCATCAGGAAGGTTCACGACTGCGGACGAGTGGGCACATCTTCATTTCTTCTCAATCGTAGCTATGGCGACCTACCGTGCGGCGCTGGAGCTGGTAGGAAGCGTGCAACTGAGGTGCTACCCATTCCGTGCTAACCGGTGCAGGCGGCTTGAAAAAGCCATATTGCCGGTCGTCATGCTCGCCCAAAATTCTGTCGATTCTGAGACATATGAACTCCGGGTGTGGGGGAGGGGGGCTCGCAAATGACGACTGGCAAATATCAGGCTCTCATTGCGGCCAGCTTCGCTTGGATTGAGGCCCATCCCGATGCTGTAAATACGGACATTCCTACAGATCTTTTAAGTGACTGGCTGCACCTGTTCGAAGCGTCTGATGGCCAAGCGGAGGATACTCGCATCGCCATCTTCACATTCGGACTTAACGCTAGAATCGCCCGCGAATTTAGGTGTTCAGCTGAGCAAGAGGTGAAGGTTTCTTACGAGAAGCTCTTCGAGTATTTCAAGCGATGGCATTTCAGGCTACTTATGGCAAAATTGGCACCTATTGGGCCACTGGCCATACGGAGTGAACCTGTTGGGCTCTTCTATTTTCACGATACTCAGTTGGATTTTGAGCTTTTTAGAAACTACTCGTCGAACTGAGCTATTTGAGCTTACGTCCCTGATAGTGCAGCGTGAAATCAGCTAGATGGATATCTAGTTTTTGTGCGGTTACCAGAATCAGCGTCCACAGATTCAGTATCCTGTTATCCGAAAATGCGGCGTGAAATCGAATCTCGACCTGCTCTCCATTAACTATGCCAGCAACAGCATTTCCTTTGTAGTCATCTTCATAAGACACCCCGGCGATCTTCGCGGAACGATGCTGTTGATGATCGGGGAAAAAGAGCACGGCATCTTCGTTAGCGATGAATTTCAGCCGAGGTGATTTTTCTGATAATGCGGCCTGCAACAGCTCGAAGTTAATGAGACGCATAGTGAGGTGGATGAAGATGGCTGAGTAGGTTGGAATACGGTTTATTTGTGTCACAATCTCATCCGTGATTTTGACCGGAATTCGCACTGTTCGGAAGCAACGCCTCCTTTGCTCTCGCTAAACTGGAAGCCGCATTTTGTTTGGCTGCGTAATGTTCCGATACAAGTGGCTGCATCAGGGTAAAGCCGCCTTCCAATGCCGCAGTTACTATTCCGAATACTCGCTCCAGAATCTCAAAAATCCACTTGCGAGAGGTGGGGTGCACGAGTGCCACGATGATCAGGACGATGGCCAACCACACAACTGGGCGGGGTAGTTTGCCGACTTGGATTGATAGGCTTTTTGTGCTGCGAAAGATCAGACTGACTAATTCGACCAAGGCCACCACCGAGCCCATTCCGGCGAACTTCATGTGATATTCGACAGAGGTATTGCGCGAATAAGTCTTCAGGTCCGAGAACACTTCGATGCGCAACATCTGCCCGCCCATGGCTGCAAGATCATGATCATGTGAGGCGATGGGATACTTGAGTCTCTCCTGCACGCGCAAATAGGGAATGTCCTTGGGGTCACGTATGTGTGTCCCCTCCGGAGGTCCACCTACATCGACAAATGTGATACGAATTCGATAACGCTCCCAATGCTCACGTAAGGTGCTTTCGGCAATACGATGCTTTTTGGCGATGACCGGAATTTTGAGTTCGATTTCCTGGATGAGAAATGTCGGGGCGTGCGCCCGGACCGTGGCGCAATCCATGAGTTCCAGAACTTCCGGTCTCGCCTGCGGATTCTTCCGTTTTCGCGACAGCCACATCAGGTCTCGTAAGACGATGTTGGCATCTAGAATTACATCTACCTGAAATAGAGAGACGTAGTCTTTAAACGGACCGAGTCGGCCGAGCACGCTAGCAACCTGACGTAGCTCATCGGAACGAATCGTTTGGGCGAAACTAGGGGTAACCGGATCGCCGCCGCTGGGTGTTTCGCCAGAGTCCATTATTCAGTCACGATGACCCAGTCGGCAGTCAGTTCAATAGGGATTGCGCCTAGGAATCGATACCTGCTCAAACCTCCTGAATTGACCATCCACGACTCTTCAAGGTTTCCATGATAGCCACCCCGCCGTCCTTTTCTTTTGAAAAAAGACCATGCTTCGGCAGCGCGAGGCAAACGAGATGGCTCGGCCGGGTCATCGCAACGTAATGGAGTTTCAGCCGGCTAATCTGCCTGTCGTTCGCTCCTGTGCCTCCGCTGCGAGTGCCAAGTAACCAATCACGAATCGACGACAAATTATAGGTATGCCAAAACGTCTCCAGGATCAATGTAGCTGTATGAGTTTCACCTTTAACCGAGTGAATTGATCCCAAATAAACCGTGACCTCCTTATCGTCCTTGGAATATCGCAGGAAGTTTTCGCGGCGAGACGTGCCAGCCGCATTATCCAAACCCACCGATCCATCCTTCCACATAAGGAATGCTTGAGCTAAACTGTTAGCGAGAGACTCCCCAGTTATAGCCTCACCGATCTTTTGCACGACCTTGCACAACGTGGTATTCCAATTTTCCTTGGTGAGAACTCGGTGATTGACGCCGAACAGGACGACAAACCTTTGGTAAGCTTCCAATTCCCTAGGATGATCGTGAAGGAGCGTAAGGACACGGCGGTGACGAAAGCGTTCGTTTGTTCCCTTTGAAATTTTATCGGATGAGGAAAATCCTGCGAGACGTAGTATTCCCTCAGCAATTTTCTCTACGGCCAGATGAGCTTCTCCAAGCGCGTCGGCTTTGCCGACTCCTGCAAAAACATATTGCACAAAAGAATCGGGCTTGGGTTCTGAGCGAGACAACAGAGGGTCGTAATCGCTCCAATAGTGTCCGAGGTGTGCCGGAAATTTATCGGAGCCTTTATTTTGATGAACCTGGCCGACCGCTTTAAATAGGCCTGTTTGAAGCTCATCAGATGTAAACGTATTCAGAAGCAAGTTACCGAAGGCGGGCAAAACCCTGCCTGCGCCTGCCTCATCGTCGAACAAATAGATCGTATGCTTGCCGTCGCCTCCGGCAGAAAGCGGCGCTTTCGGCCCCCGCCCTTGAAGGTTACAAGGGACAGAACCGAGTGGATTGGCGAAGTTGGCAATTGTTTGGCCAAAACGATGGCTAGTCGGCAAATCCCATTGAATGTCCGCACGCGGAAAAACTAGTTCAGCTGCTGACGTTGCCTTGTTTTCAGTTGAATCGAAGATGGCTTGATTCCCATCACCAAAGCGCTGGCAGATTACAGGAGTGGTTCCATTGATGAAAATACGATGGAGAATATTCGCCTGCTCCTCCTTAGTGTCTTGGGCCTCATCTAGGAGCAACAGAGGGAAGCGGTCGCGAATGATTTTTGTCACGCTTGGCACGCGGTTCATGAGATCGTGCGCCCACATGAACATTTCGTCATAGCAAAAATAGCCTTCTGCTGCGGACTCCTTACATACCTTGCGGATTGCTTCATAAGTTGGGGTATCGAGGCCAAGCTCGCCTTTCCCCCAATCGATTTTGCCCACGTTAAAATCAGGTCCTTTTGCGCTCAACACTTCTGCCGAGAGATTGTTCTTTTTTAGCCCAATCTGAATATTGTAAGGCAGGGATCTCCATCGCCGCTGCTGAGCAAGATTCGTATCGATCGCTTTGATGTGATAGCCTAACGAATGTAGCCAAGGCATCGCTAGGAACTCATTCACGAATCCGTGGATCGTTCCGATGAAATGCGGGTGTCCCAAGAGTCGCCGGCCAGCTGCGGTGTGCCCGAGCCTGGTTTCGATTTCATTCCGAGCGACGTTGGTGTGTGAGATAACGCAGATTCCTCGGGTGCGGTGAGTCCACTTGGATGCGAGGATGGCTAACTTGGCGACCAAAAGAGTCGTCTTTCCGCTTCCTGGGCAGGCTGCCACGTCGATGCATTCCATGGATCGAATTACGGTGGCTCGCATATCGTCTCCGGCCGCGCCGCAGAATGCATCGGGCTTCATGCCCAATTGCCGACAGGCCCAACGTGTCTCCTCGTCCGAGATAGTCGGCATCTCGAATTGTGCTTTATCGCTCATGGTGCGGAAGTCGGCGGGGGCACATCTACTGGCGTGACGTAATCAATGGCGTCCGTGAGATACTTGGGGAGAGCAGATCGCAATTGTTCCGGCGTCAGGTTACCCGACGCCTGCTTGGCTTGGAGCCGTGCCACCAAATACTGCGCAGCGATTGGCTTGGAAACACCACCGACAAATTCAGCGTAGATGGATGCAGCCAATGCTTCCTCCTTCGAACCAGTTCTTGGAACAGGCACACTGGACTTCAACGTGGCATACGCTGCTAACGCGTCATTTCCTGCTTCTGCCAATGTCAGCTTCCCCTCGTTGATGCCCTCGTCTTTAGAGGCTAGGTAGGCCGCGACGAATACGTCTTCTGCGAGGGCGCAGGAGAATTTCCCATCTGCACCTTTCACGCCGAGGGCGAGGTCATATTCGAGGGTCCATTCGTCGGCAACGAAGGTGGTTACTGCCTGACCGTCGAACTTGGCTTTTTTTCCAGCCCGATGCGCGGCGAGCGCCGCGTCGTCTCCGATATCCTGTTTCGCGCGCCAGCGACGCTTGCCAATCGCAGGCCACGCTTGGCCTTCTTCAACTTTACCGATCAGCACAGGGGCGCAGTCGGGCATCACGTCCATGTCCGTGATGCAGGCTACACGAATACCTAGCTCGCCTTGTTTCGCGGGCAATTTCCTTTTGAAAATGCGGGCATAGCGACCTAGGCCCACGCCTCCGACGTTGACGATTGAAACACCGTGTTCGGTAAGATCGCGGCCAATCAATCTGGCGAGCGTAGGCAAAAGGACGTTTTCCGCGTCGCCTTCGACGATCAGCACCCCATAAGCGAAAAACAGATTGGCCTTTGTGACATCTAGAAAGCGTTCTAGAAAACCTCGGTCTGATCCCTCAAGTTCAGTTTCGCCGACTGCGAGTGAGAAGGCCTGCCTCTTTCGCACTATAACTAGGTTTTCGAGAGAGATGGCGGATGCGAGATTTGGGCTGTGGGTTGTGACGATCACTTGGATGCCCTCCGTTCGAGCGCGCGATTGAAGAGACTTCATCACCTGTAACTGGCGTTGTGCGTGAAGATGCGCCTCCGGTTCTTCGATGAGGAGCAGCTTGTTGCCTGTCTCCTCCTGAGCGAGGAGCAGAAGTTCACATGCCATAAAAAGTAGGTTGTCTGAACCCAGCCCCATTTTTCCAACCCCGTCCAATTGCAGATCGAGCTTTTCTAGAAGCTCTCGCAACCGAGCATCGTCCGATGCCATTGCTCCGCTGACGCGGATGGCACTCTTCAACTTGTCTCCACGCAGGGCCAGTTCATCCAAGGTCGCGTTGATTTTTCCACGAGTGTCAGCAACACCTTTCTGCGTCCCGAGCAAATCGCTCACCAATTTGGCGATTCCAAGAATGCTTAGCTGCTGATCTTTGAGCGGGATTTCAGGATCGTGAGCGTGAAACCCCGTTTTGACTAAAGCGGACTGGCGCAGCACTTGGGCTAAGCGTGAGCCTCGGCCCGCGCTCAACGCTTCCTCAGCATCTCGCAGTGGACGTAGATAAGTAGCCTGCAAGAGCAGGCGGGCTTCCTGTGAAATGACTGGTCCTGCGGCATCTTTCCCCGACCTAACTTCAATGCGATAGTAAGGCCGGCCCTTACGAGTTACGCCGGAATTTTCGGCTAGCCAGTTTAGGTAGAGCGTTGGTTTGTCGCCGAGCTTCTCACCATATGTGAGATATTCTGCGAATGTTCGCAGATCTCTGTCTGTCAAGTTTTCGAAATGGCAGACAATCGTGATCTCTTTCCGATTACCGTTGAAATCCGATTCATCAAGTCGTTGCCGATCTTGATCAGAAGTTCCGAGGGCGAATCGCAAGGCGTCAATTATTGCAGTTTTTCCGGCGTCGTTTGCTCCTATGATTGCAGTGAGACTAGGTGTGAACTTCACCACCATTTGCTCCACTCCTGGGCCGATACAGCGAAAACTATCTATGGTAAGAGTTGATAAATACATTGGGGACCACTGTGATGCGAGTAGATGATATTAGGTGCTCTCTTTATGGCTCCAAGCGCGACGCACTTCTGGTAAAATTTCGTTAGCACAGATGGCTCGCCATCTTTTTAACGACTCTGGCAGCGGGATGTTTTTTTGCGTCAGCATAGTGGCAAGATCACTTGCAATACCTCCTGCCCACGCTCGGTAGTGGAGTGCTTCTGTTACGAACACGCGATCAATGTCGCCAGCTTGGTAACGCCGCCGCAAGTTTGCGGTCTCGGTTTCTTCGGCGAGCATGTCGAGACCTAGACCGCAAAGTGCGATGAGTTCTTTTTCGAATGCCTCTGGACAGGTCTTCAGCAAGTTATCCAAACAATGCATGATCGTGTCCAGAGCTGGAGCTTTACGAAGCGCGAAGCGCTGAACAACAAGGCGAATAAGAGGGAGGGGGAGGGCCGAAGTTAAACCTGCTTTTGCCGTTTGGCTCCATCGAATGAGAATCTTGGTTGCGTCTTTGAGAGTGTCGTCGTCCTCGGATAGTAATGCTTTTTCCAACTCCGCAATGATGTGGGGTTCCAGCGAAGGATTTTGATACAGCTGGCCCACTGTAGCGGCGGATAGTTCATGCACTTTCGAAGTATGAGACTTTAAATGACCTTCTAATTCACGGGCGGCCGCATGTCCCTGGGGTAAATGCAGCAGAAGCGAATCGCCTATCAGTGAGGAGACAGCTCGCCACATTCCGGCATAAGAGCTATCATCGCCAAATAGGGTCCAAGATATTTTTTTTGATCGGAGTTTTTCGATCTGAGCCCACAATGGTCGTAACCTTGCGGTTAATTGCACTATTTCATTTTCGCTGAGTGCAAGGGGTTTTTCATCCGTCCGTGCCGTGGCCGGATGTCGAAAGGTCGCTCGCATTTCGTCCAGCCATACGCGGGTTGCTGCCACTTTATTGAGCTCTATGCTATTTGGCTCCTTTACCCAGGTGTCTAGTGAGCGGTTCAGCAACTCCTGTTTTACCAAGCTCTCTGAGTCTTTTCCTTCCGGACACGGTAAAAAACGAATGATCCCCGAACGAATATTGTGCAGGGTTGGTAAACCAGTGTTCGCATCGGTTTGTGACCAAAGTGCCTTGGCAAACTCTTTGGCTTCAGTGTCATTAAGCCATTTTTGTTCGAAAAGATATAATGCGCGATGAAATGCATGCAGGCGGACCATTGGTTCTATGGTCTGCAGACTGGTCAGTATGCGTGCCCAACTTTTCGGCCAACTGGTGAAATCTCGCAATTCAGGCAGTGGGTGTCTGCCCCAGAACGCCTCGATAAGATCATCTTTGATTTCCCAGTGCTCGACAGGGGTTCCTCCATCGCCCGGCAGGGATGCTTCCAGGCAAATACTAACGGCCGGAGACACGATATCATCGGGCAGCGATTCGATGATGCGTTTCGACAGAGTATGCAGCTCATCTTGCAAGTTTTGACTGCCTCGTGAAACCAATATTGATTGAGAACTCCACGAGACCGATAGGCGCAGTAATTCCATTAATTCACTTGGACTCATCCTTAGAGTGAAACGTGAAAGGAGTTCCAAACTGGTTTTGGCTATGCGAATGCCGAGATGATCTACGTTGGTCTTTTCGGATTGAAGTAGCCGATCGATTTCTTGGTGCACCACTCGACGTAGAGTGCTGATCAGGGTGTTTGCTTGTTCTGTGGGTAGTAGAACAATTGCCGCACGATCAAAAATTTCGTTTAATATCTCCGGCTTGGTCTGTGCGCGTAGTATTGTGGAGAGTGACCAGTGGGGGGCGTTTTGGTCCAACCAAACGGCTGCATGAGCAGCACGGTCACCTAACATGTTTATGTTGCCCGTATAAATCGGACAGGGAGCCATTTCCATTAATCGTAACAAGCGAAAGGCAGGCAAAATAAAAGCTCCACTCCCAGCGAAATTACGTTGGAGCCGAACAGCACCCGGATCGAAACCGGCGATCTTTTGTTTAGATGGTTTGATTGGTGGGCGGATTTCACGTAATTTATCTCGTAGGCTATTGAAGATGTCCCAGAGATCGTAGCCATCAGCCTTAGTTGCTTGGATGCGTTCGCTCCACTCCTTGTGTTTTGTCCAGTCGCTAGTGTGTAAATTACTGAGCAAGAAACAGCACCACGCCTCTAGTGATACTGCTTCAGGCGTGCGTTGAAACCCTCTAATGCTCTGTAATGCTGTCATTGCTAGTTCTATCGCATTTATGGAGTCCCCCATTTCAGCGAAACAACTCGCTAGGCGCATAAGTTCTAGTGGACGGCGAGCGGAAGATTTCCAGCTGATCAATGTCGCGCGAAATGCAGGCAACTCCAATGCATTCAAATGCCACAGTAGTTGTTCGTGCCAGAGTTCGCCCATGAGATCCGGCGCATATGCGGCCACACTTTCCAAGCGTGCTTTCCAAAGCGCAAATCGGACTTGGTCTAAGTCTTCGCGTGCCGTTCGCAAAACATACAAAGCAAGTGCCCGCCATGCCTCTGCTACTAGGCTACTTGGCCCGTCTTTGTGGATATTGGCGGAGGTCAAGGTGAGGCTTTCAGGGTAGGGATTGACTGCTTCCAGCCACTGAACCAACTGATCCGCGTCGCTTGTGGAGAGCGGGATTAGGCATAGATCTAAACGCCAGCATAGCTCTCGCGCCAAAAGCAGACGTTCGGACACCAAGAGCGATTCATTGTTTTGAAAGACAATGGTGCTCCAGTCTTCCATTCGCGATTCTACGCGTTGCCGGATGGAGTTTGGGGCGACATGCCAGCCAGGATACTCGTTACGCTGTGCTCGCCAGGAGCGAATCGTTTCACGAAGAACCTCCCCCGTGATCTCCTCTGGTCTCGATGGTGGGAGCGGTGATGGAGTCCACGCGGATGCTGCAGGAGAAGGTGCAACCGATGAGGGCGTGCCGTTGGGTGCCCAGTTAAACGGACTCAACGGTTTACCACTATGGAAAAAGTTGAGCATCCATTCGATTGCGTGGACATGCCTAACCTCGCCTAATGACGTCGGAAACATGGCCGATAGATCTACCGGAGTGACTTTGCGCTCACGGAGCAGCGCATTCACCGCGGGAGTAGAATCGAGCAATCCACAGAGGTAGATATTCGGTGCGTGGACGCCGAGCACATCACGAACCCAACCGACCCAAGCGAGAAAGTTGGGATCGTCACCAGCGAAACCAATGAGAACGAATACGGTTTCCATCACCGCACCTCTGACTAGAGTGACGAAGGGAGCGTAAGTGTTCGGGTAGCGGCGATAGTCTTCCTCTGTAGCGATGAGTGGATGGCCTATACCTACAGTGCCATGTAACTTAACCAAACGAGGGCGCCGCCGCATGGGGATATCCATCGGCGCACGCACGATCTCATACCTTCGCTCGAATATTTCTGATGCCGCTCTCTCCAAAAGTGTATCGTAGTTAGTTGTGAATACATCCGCCCATGGAAGGGCGAGTAGGCGATGATGAGTCGGTCCTGGCCGGTGCTCGGCGTCTGGAATCTCGCCTTCAATCAGCCGATGTAGGTCAGTCGGGGTGCGTAGCGAGGCATACATCTGCGCCAACCGCAGTGGATCTGTTGTCTTCTCAGGAGGTAGGCCGATACCTTTTGCCATACATTCGGCGAGTTGCGTCCAAAGGGGAAAACGCCGAGCACCCATGACGGCTGGCAGGGCATTACGGCTAAATCCAGCTCCGACCATAACACTCACGGTTCCTGCCCCTGGTGTTTTCCAAAGCGTATCCCGGATATGTTCTAGGTGGGGTAAAATTGCCGGGTCTGCAGGCTTCATGATAGGCGAGATTCCCTAAATGAAGCTATGGGGCAATGCCATTCGCAGTCATCTTGCTTGATGGTCATTGGGTTATGAGAGGCTAGTATTAGCCGTCTCCAGTGGTGATTGCCTGAAAAGGCTTTTGCGGCCGCTCTAGGTCGCTCTTGAGATCCAAGAAGTGCATAGTGGAAGCACCTTCCTGCGGCCGCTCGTGTTTACTTTCCTCGGCTTAAACTCTAATGGTATCGGCCAATGGATATCCTTAAGCATCAGGAATGGAGTGTCTTGCTCCATTAATCAAGGAGCAGAAGCAACTGAGGAAGCAGTCTAGAAATGCGGCCATTCCGAGCCGAGCGTAGCGAAGCGACGGACTAGGGCGGCCGCCAATGTCCTAAGAATTACTTCGGTAATGTCCTAACTTTTACTTCGGCGCATGAAACATGTGGGCACCTAAATTTTAGGACATAGATATCCAATTACTTGCGTTGATTTTTAATGAGTTAAGGCGCTTTGCCGTGACTCATGTCCTAAAATTTAGGTCAGGCTCCGGAGACCAAAATCTTAGGACAATGTGATGGTAGGGGATAAACTCACAATAAGTTGATACTTAGTTTGTTGGTTCGATTTATTCCTTCACTAGGTGCGGGGGAAGTTCAGGGGCGACCTCCCTCTATTTTAATGCTGCCACCAATTACGTTTCCAGTAACCCCGCTTGGCCGGCTCGACCGATGGCGGAGTGATCGGTGGCGGCGGGGGCGAAAAATAGGTGCCGAAATGGTCCCTCCTAGGCTTCGAGATGCCGTTGAGCACTTTTCTCACAGCCGGAGTGCGTGTGAGTTCATGTAACTGCTCCGGGGTAACGGACTCGTATTGGTGAAGCAGATCGAGCAGGCGAATAACCGTCTTGCTCTCGCCGTCCGCCAAGTCGCGACGCAGTCCTTTCAGCTGCCGGTCGTCCAGCGACCATCTTGCGCCCGCTTTCAGCATCAACTCAAGCGCCTCCAATCCGCGCCCTTGTTCTTCCGGCGAGGGGCTGCGAAACCGCCAGAGTAACGAACTGATGAACCCGTGTAGCACTGGATAGCTTTCCTCGCCGAGTGCGTTGGGGTCAGCTCCTTCACTCAGCAGGCGGCGGACGAGATCTGGACGGCTGTGATGGGCAACGCTGAAGAGGAGAGGCTGAATGCTTTCTTTCGGGATCGGGCGTTTCAGGAATTGAGTCAGGATTTCTGGCTTACGCGCCCATAGCGCACTTTCAAATGCTGTGTCTCCAAGACCGCTCACTCGGTCGTATTCGTAGGCCGTCGCAGGCACATTTGCGTGGGGATTTCCTCCGAGCCAAAGCATCAGGGCGATGCGCCTCTCGTTCTGCGCTTCCGTGGCCATCCGGAGAGCGATGTCAATTTGCCGCTGCAACTCAGGGAATCTTTCACGATACCGTTTCACGAAGCCCAAGATGGGCCGTCCTCTCGATTCCAGTGCCTTGGCCACGGTGTTGTCTCTGCAAGGATCGACTCCCGCGTCGATGAAGCGGTCCATCAAGGCGCGATCACAGGTTTCCAGCACGGCGCAGAAGTCCACGTTGTGCGGACTGGCACCGAACCGAAGCAGCAGATCTACCATATCGTGGTCCTTGGCCTTAACGGCGGGCGACAAGCACTCGTAGTAATCGGCATCGGGATCGTAGCCGTTGGCGAGGAGGAGCCCGGCGAGACTGTGGAAACGATGTTCAACCGCTATCTGGAGCGCGGTCGAACGCCGTTGGAGCTTCCGATCATCCGGTGGGGGAAATTGGATCGGACGACCTTCGGCGATCCACGTTTCGACCTCGTAAAGCTTACCGCTGGCACACAGGGCGAGTAGGGGCTCAACCGCAGTGAATTCTGCGCAGGGGCGATGCGGAACGGGGAAATCCGCCGGTGTCAGTTCGAAGGGACGTCGCAGCATGATTAAACGGGATGGCGCAGCAGTTCGTAGAGTTTTTCGGATCTGCGAAATACTCGCGAATCAGAGTGATTTGCCGGAATACCTCGTCGTCCATAGAGGGAAATCAGAGATAAAGTCTCTCCCGAGGAGTGAGGCCGGAGATGGCCATTGTCTCATTGACTGCTCTTTTTGAATATGACTGGCTTGAATCACTTTTTGGGGCACTTACATCATTCAGCTTATGCGTGGTTTCATTTTTCTAGGCCTTCTGATCGGAGTTATGATTGGTATGACGGCGCAGAGTGTCGTCGCAGCTGTGATTCCTCTTGTGCTTTCATTCGGAGGTGGAACAGCGATCGCATTTTTTTCTAAGGAAAACGCTGAGATCCGAAAGGATGCCGAACGTGCGATATTTGCTCTTTCAATCGGGGCATTGATTGGGCTTTTCGGGGGAATTTTTATTGCTGAAAATCAATTGCTTACATGCAGATCAAGCCGGAATGAGAACCGTGATTCAGTATCGGACCGTAAATATTTACGGTCGATAAAGTCCGATGAAATTGTCGCTCTTGACGAGCAAGTAAGAAATAGTCGGCTCTCGAAAGAAGAGGCTTTTGATAAAATCGTTGAATTGGCTAACAAGCCATGAAGCGCATTCTGCTGCTTTCACTTTTGGGTCTGGTTTCATGTTTACTAGCAAATGCGAGTGATGAATTAAGCCCTTATGTTGTGGCAATATATGCAACTTCAAATCATGAGACGAGTCGCGGCACGGGTTTTTGGGTGACCAGTAGTGGTAATCTTGTAACCGCCTATCATGTAATAACGGGAGCGAAGGAAATTGTTATCTACGATTACCGTAATCGCCGTTTTGATAACGTGACCGTCGAGGCTCTTGATGGTTCTTCCGATCTCGCATTATTACGGGTTGTTGAAGTTGGTAATACAAAGTTTCTTACTATCGAGAACAAGCCGCTAACAGCGAAAGAAGAAATCGACGTGATTGGCTACCCGCGAGGGCTGCCTACCCAGACATTAACAGGCAGAATTACCTCCAGTGCGTTGTTGGACTCTCGTCAACTGACAAGTGATACGGGCGGTGCTATTTTCCAGAATTCGTTTCGCGTTTTCATGTTCGACGTTACGATTTACGGCGGCATGAGTGGCGCCCCGGTGATCGATCATGACGGTAAGGTGCTTGGGATGGTGCAAGCTAGTCTTAACGAGGGGGGGTCTTTGGCGTGGGCTGTAGCGGCTGAGCATCTCGAAGCTCTCCTCCGGCAATCACCACTAAACGCAATACCTTCAGCAATTAAAGAATGGCCGCCTCTTCTTGCGAAGCACGCTGTCCTTCGCCGGTTTCTTGTCCCGCATATGGCTAGTGATAAATCTCTGGTGATGATAAGTAAGATGTTATCTGAGATGAGAAGTCTAGATGCGATGAATCAAACTATTCCTATAGATGCGAGTTCGGCTGCTTTTGTGTTAGGACAGATTAATTCAACACTTTCATCAATTGTTGCTACAGTTGAAAATATTAAGGCCCCTCTTTCTGGTTTCAATCTTGGACCAGAAAAGGCACTCTTGCTTCAAGCCCGTCCCAAACTGAGCAAGCTTGCGGAACAATTAAAACAACGCGACGAACTTCGACGTGCAGTTTGGGGTTTCGTGGGTGAAGCGAAACCACTGATTGCTGCCGCTACAGGAACTGTGTCGGCGACTCGCAAGCAGCAGGACTTGAAAAATCTAGAGCTACTCATCGGGGTGTTTTCTTCAACTTCTCCGGAGGGGATCGTTGGAGTGGATGTCAATCAAACCATCAAGGGATTAGAGCAGGTCGCCGCATCAGATCTAAATTTTAAATCAGTGAAAGAGGTCTCCGTCTTCATAGAGAAACTCTCTTCGGTCCTCTCTGCACTGGAGACGTTGTCTCCGTCATCTGCTTCAGCGACTGTGGCGCTAGAAGCTGTAGATAAAGAGAAAAGAGCTTTGGTGTTTGCGACTCAAATTTTATCGCGCTATCAGGAATTTATCGAATTTCGTAGTAACAAGTGACGGTGGAAGGCGTTTTGAGGGTGGGGAAATGTATATAGTCCCAAGTTTTTTCCCACGCACAAGTGCGCGGTGCCTCAGGCAAGATAATCACAGAATACGAAGCCAGTAAGGTCGCGGTAATTATGCTTGAAGGGTTGGTTTATGGCCACCACAGATTAAGAGCATTGTAATCCGAGTTTCAATGCCCATTCTTGCCCAAGGAGCAGTGGGTAATAAATAAAATCGCTGACCAGTTCTTCATTCCAGTAAACTACTTTGTGTTTGTAGAGATCATTGCTGTATAGTGATGCGCAGGAGGTGAGAAATGAAGCATCTATCACGTCACCTGAATGTAGCGTGCACCAAGCGTGAATATGAATATCGTGAACATTCGGAATACCGTGAGCTTTCCATTCCTCAATTAGCGGCTCGGAGCATTTGAAGTGAGTTTGGCCCATCCATTGCACATGGCCCGCAGTATAGAAGCACGGTATATTATTGTCCCATAAAAAATTATGAAGTGATAGGGTTGTATTTAGGCATTTGAATGCCCCATCTTTCGCTAGAGTATGCTCTGCGAATGCGTTAATTGAATTTCGATTGATTTTATTCAGTATGGATGGCGGCCGTTTGGGCGGAAATCGATTTACGGGTGACGTCCATCCCATTTTTTGGGTGAAATCTGCCGCCGCTCTTAGACGATCGAAATAACTCATATTATGCTCAGCTCGGGGGGGGGGAGAAACTGCTCGGGCGCGAGGACTTGGAGAAGCTGTCTTTCATTCGCCGACATGGCCATCCTTCTCCATCCTCAAGACGGCAGCGGGAACGACACTCTTGAATGTCATCGGCAGCGGTGAGCTCAGGGGCACGGCTGAATTTTGTATCTGCACCTCCCACGGCGTCGCAATGCCGTGCCGGATGCGCTCCGCGTCATAAACACGCATCGCACTTTTGTAAGCAGCCCCACTTTCGGGTGTGAGATACTTGGGCAGTTGCGGTTTCTTGAGCGTGGCCATCGTCAGTCATCATGAACCGGAGAAGGGGGGCTTGCAAGTGCGACGGTATCCCAACGCGGAAGCGTCAGGGAACCAATATGTTCAGTGGAATCGGTATAGCTGGGAGCCTTTTTCAGGGCCTGCATGGACCGTTTATCTTGCCTCAGAACTAGCCTTGAAATTGTTTAAAAACGATTTGTCATCTTTAACACTATAAATTGGTTACGTAAATTATCGGCTTGCGGTCTGTAGGGAAAATCCTTTCTGAACAGGAACGACCGTGAATGTATCCGCGACTACAGCCCAATCAGCTAATTCTCCTGATGAATCGTTAGAGGTTCACGGGGTGGTTGATCGGTTGCTGCGCATGGAGGAGACTCGACACCGCAACCGGGTAAATGAGATCCGAAAGGTTGCGACGATCATTGCGCGGATAGCCTCGGAGCCATCCCAAGTGCCCGTCGATGTGGCAATCGCCGTTGCCAGCAGGAGGCTCGTTCATTCGCCCATCAAGTGCGTGAAACGTAGCGTGAAAAAATTTGGAGCTACTCCCTTCACCTTGGATGAACTCTGCGCCCGCATCGAAACTGAGTTCCCGGATTTGGGATTGAGTCGTCCCATCGTGTCACGGCGGTTGTATGAGTTGCGTAACGGCTCAAACCCCATCGTGGAGACCGTGGCATGCTCGCAGAGCGAAGGCGATCTGATTGACCACTCGAAAGAGAAGCAGCGGCTTTATCGCTACGTTGGCCCGCCGTAAGGGAGCCCGCCCGTGACACCATCAGCGCCACGATGGACACCGGCGGGCATCAAACTAGAAATAAAAAAAGACGCAGTTCGAGCTGCGTCTTTTTTAACTGACCGAGTTGGTGCTTTCCTTTGAGAGAAATTACCGTGCCCAGAGCATGGATGCGAAGCTGGTGATGTCAAGCGCTTCGCCCTGCCACGCCTACGGTCAATGACGGCACAAGGGTTGGGCGGTGCCGCCGCAATTTCGACCGATTGATGACATGCTCTTGCCTATTTGGACGCCGGATAAGCCATCCGGCTCAGGGGATCGTTTTTTCGCCTACAGTCCGAAGCTCCGTCGCTTCGTTTCCTTCTCCAGCAAACTCGAACGCGACTACTGGTTGCTCCTCGAATTTGACCCGACCGTAACTGCTTTCTGCGAGCAGCCAGCGATGGTCCATGTGGTCATCGATGGCTGCTGGCGTAAATCACGGCTCGATTTCTGGGTATCCCGGAGGCCTGGCATCGAGACGTTCGTTGAGATCAAGTATGCGTCCGAACTGCGCGACGTGAAATCACGAGCGCACCGGCAAATCGAAACCCAACAAAAGGGGCTGAGGGCTGCCGGTAGGAACCACGAGGTGGTCACGGACGAAACTATCTGCGCCAACCCGATTCTGCTGAATAGCCTGCGGACCTTGCTGGGGGAGTTCGACTCAAATTACCCCCGGTTGATCGAGCAGGCGAAGCCTCTTATGGAATGGATCTCCTTTCTGGTGGCGAGGGGTCCGGGTTCAACGATTGATTATGTCCTTGGGCAGAGGCCTGCCGAGGTGCCGATTGAGGTCGTTCGGCTGGCTGTGATGGAGCTGATCCGTATTCGGGTTATGGATTCGTCCATCGAGCGGATTCCGCTTACTCCGAACAGTGTCCTGCGTGCCGGTTCAAGATTTCACCTGTCATGAGACGTAAATCTTTGGATGCCGCTCTGGCGGATGTCACGCAGTGGCCGCAGCTATGCACGGCGGGAATGGCCCCTGAGCGCGCGCAATTTGCCGAAAGGCGAATGCTGGCGATCCGGCTTTACCTCGCAGGCGAAAGCCATGCCAAAATCAAAGTGAAGACAGGATTGGACCGGCGACGCGTGTGCGAGCTGATGGACCGTGCGATCATGACCCATTTGGATGGGCGCATTTTCGGCTTTCGGATCTGCAAATACCACAGTCGCCCCAAGCCATATCGCCGAACGGCCCCGTCACCGGCTCTGCGTGAGCATGCCTCCTTTGGGCATGCTGGTTTGCTGGAGCGACTATTTGATCGCTACCCAGATATTCGTGAGGCGGTTTTGGCGAAAGCGCTGAAATCCGGGACCACCGAGTTCGCGGAGTCGGCGCTTCGATATGACAAGATGCATGCGTTCTTCATCGAGGAATGCCGCCGGGCAAAAATACCCGGCAACGAGTATCCGTTTAACGTGGAGAATCAGGGGGCGAGGGGACTGGCGCGGTTCTTGAAAAAGGAACTGGCGAATCGGAGCCTGAGGAAGCTGGTAAATTCATCCTTTGGGGACGAAGCGGCTCGAAAATTGGGGCACTCATGGGCACCGATGCGAACAGGGGAGAAGCAGCAATGCCTTCAACGGGTTGAATTCGACGGGCACCGCATTGATGCCATGGCGGTGATCGAACTCATCGATCCCGCCGGAGGGCTGCCGGTTTTCCTGCCGATTGAACGTCTTTGGGTGCTGGTGGTTATTGATACCGCCAGTAGGGCGGTTTTGGGTTACCACGTTTGCTTTGGGCGGCACTACTCATCCGAGGACGTTTTGGCCTGTTTTGAAAATGCGCTCCTACCGTGGAAGCCACGGGCGCTCAGCATTCCCGGCCTGCGATACAGCCCAGTCGGGGGCATGCCTTCCGGGGCCATACCGGCACTGGCGTATGCCAAGTGGGGGGAGCTGGCGATTGATAACGATAAAAGCAATTGCGCCAAATGGGTTTGGGATCGAGTTCGCACGGTCCTCGGTTGCGTTATCAATCCCGGTCCAGTGCGGACGCCGGACAGACGGCAATTCATCGAGCGGTTTTTTCGATATCTGGAGCAAAATGGCTTCCAGAGACTGCCGGTAACAACGGGCAGTAGCCCTGTTGATCCTAAACGGCGCGAGCCGGAGGAAATGGCGCTACGCTACAAGGTAAAGCTGGACGAGCTATTGGACCTCGTGGATGTGATGATTGCCGACTACAACGGCTTGACGACAACAGCTCTATATAATCGAAGCCCACTTGATTATCTCCGCTTCGCGGTTGAGCAAAAGAGCTTTTTTATTCGGCAGATACCGGAGGCTGATCGGCCTAACCTCATTCTTACGCTTAAGCGCACACCTATCACGGTGCGCGGGAATTTGAAAACGGGAGTAAGACCGTATCTGCGGTTTGAGGGGGTTCGGTATTACTCTGTCAAGTTGAGCAATTCTCCGGATCTGATCGGAAAGCAGATCATTGCCCAATGTGATACCCGTGATCTGCGCACGCTTCGGGTATTTTTGCTCAATGGCGAGGAGTTTGATACGGTAACGGTAACCGAATCATGGGCGTATCACGCGCATGATCTAAGAATGCGTAAGGCTATCTTGCGCTGCATCCGGCTAGGCCAGATTGCCCGGCGGGATGCATCTGACCCACTCGCGGACTTTATGAAACTTAAGGCCGCCGAAGCCTTATCCGCCAAGAAGCCACGCAATGAGTTGGCGCATGCGTTGCGCGTTAAAAAACGAGAACCCAAGCCCGGCCTCACTCTGAAGCCGCCAACGGCTGTGCCTATCAGAATTAGTCGGCCAAAAGCCCCAGTTATCAACTTATCAGGGAGAACATTAAATTATTAAATGAAAACACAGAACGGACTCATTTTACCACCTCGCGAGAATATAGACCCGGAACTTCACCCCATCCTGACCCGTAGATATACCATTGTTACGCCGATCATGGAGGCGCTGATAGCCGAGACCGTCCAATGGATAAATAACGGCGTTACCGGTGCGATTATTGAGGGCGACCCACGGCGTGGAAAAACCAAGGCCCGAAGGTTGATGGCGCAGGTTCTGCCGATGCATTTCCCTCGGTTACCGGTTTTTCAAATGATCGCCCGTCATTACGCACATCCATCGGAGCGCGTATTCTTTGGTGATCTGCTCAAGGCATTTAAACATAGCATGTATTCCGAGGGAACCGCCGCTCAACGTCGGGATCGCCTGATGGAAGGTGTGGTCAGCGTGGTGCAGTCTTCCGGGCAGGACAGGTTGGTGTTATTTATCGACCAAGCCCATCGACTGCTGGAAATGCACTATGACTGGTTGGTGGATTTTCACGATGAACTCAGCGAGCGAGGCATAGAGCTGTTTGTGTTTCTGATTGGTCAGCGGGAAATCGCCACGGTGTGTGATGAACTCAGGAGGGCGGGTAAGACCCAGATTATCGGTCGATTCATGGCCGACCGCGTGAGGTATTTTGGAATCCGCTCAGTCAAAGACCTAAAGGCGTGCCTTGCCTCCTACGACGACAAGTCCCGGTTCCCCGACGACACGGACTGGACTTTCACCAGGTATTATTTCCCGGAGGCGTATGCCGCCGGTTGGCGGCTGGCACATCACGCCGAGGCGTTCTGGGCGGCATTTGATGAAGTGCGACGCCATGGGGCTGTGAGCGGGGCCATGGAAATCCCCATGCAGCATTTTGTGCGGGCCGTGGAGCGGTTTCTATTGGATGCGGAATTATCCGCTCAGGGTGAGCCTGTTGTCAGTAGCGCCAAGTTGAACGATTACGTCGCCGCGACACTCTTCGCTGGCTCCTTGAGGAATCAATGGCAAGTGGCCGATGGGGACGAAGAGGAGGAAGGGGAGGGTAGAGATGAATAACGTGATCTCTGTGTCGGTTCCGCGTGCCAATTGGCGGCCAAACCATCCGACTTCGGGTGAGTCTTTATGGTCTGTTTTGCATAAATTCTGCGCTCTTAATCATATTACTGGATATGCGTTTGGGCGATATTACCAGCGTCCGGGATTTAGGGCTGCTTTTATGCGCATCCCGCAACACCAAGGGCGTATTCAGTATGTGGAGGATCTTCGTTTTAGCGGTGCCTATGATCTGGGAAAGCTATCTGGGGCAATGGGCGTGGATGCTTCGTGGGCGTCTTGCGCTACGTTTGATGATGTGGGAGAGCGTCTGTTTGTGCGGAAAAGAACCGTCTCGTTTCTGCGCTATTGTCCCCAGTGTATTGAACTGGGATTTCATGCGTCTTTTTTCCAGCTCGCCGATGAACTTCGCTGCCCGGTCCATGGTGGCCTATTACGCGATAGTTGCCCGAAATGCGGAAAGCGCATTCCGTATTGCCCACCGAGCGGGAAGATTAGGCCATACTCTTGTGTGTGTGGTAGATTACTATGGTGGGGACTGAAGGACGAAGCATGGAAATCTTCGTTCAACAGCGCCCATAAAAATACACTATCGAATTACCTGAATGGCCTGTTTGACGGTCTGAGGGACAGGGGGACTGGGCGTTCTGGGCTAAGCGGATTTTACTCAAAAGATGAAAATGACGACCTTCTGAATAGTATATTTGATGGACTGCGATTAGATATGGCTCCACCGGCTACCGCGATAGTGACAACCACCATTCGTCGTCAGTGGGAGGGTGGGTTCAAGGCTCGATTTCGGTCGGCTACACGCTACTCAAGTGGAGCTTACAGCGTCATTCCATCATCGGATAATGGGTTCCAAGATGAAGTTGTGCGAGTCTTCCGACGCATCGAGCGTATTTTTTTGAGGAGGATTCCGCGTTCAAAGCTGAAGCGCGGTCTTAGGGTAAGTGGATCGGTTAAGAGTCTCAGGCAAATTGCCTTGGCGGGGTGTTCACCGGAGTTTATGGCCTATGTGCTCTGGAAGGCTTATTGGGTTGACGCTCCCGCTCATCGCCATCCTTTGCGTCGTAACCTTTCGTCTGAAGATTTCAGGGAGGACGCGGCGCTTACGCGGAGCAAGGTGTATTGGCGATTTACGCAACATGCTCGGTTATTGAGTCCGATGGGGCCATTCACTAGCGCAGATGCATGGGCTCAATTGCATTATTTCGCTATAGTTGCCTTTGAGATTCACCGGTTTGCTGAGGATTTAGCGAAGAATATTACTAAGAGCGTGTATGATGTTAATGCCTACAAGTTCGGTGAGATGTATCCGTGGCATTTTCCGTTTGTGAGCTTGTTATGTATCAACTCACGCAAGCCAGTCTTCGATCTTAAAATTTCTGCCAGAGGAACTCAATTTCATGAACAATATTAATTATGATGCGCTGATTAAGACCAGCGCGGACTGGCTCATTGAGCATCCGGATGCTCGGAATATCGACGTGCCGATTGATTTGCTGGACCAGTGGATATTTTTAGCCAACCACGACTCTGAATCCAGTGACGCATGTATTGCTATTTTCTTATTCGGATTCACGAATCTTGAAAATATAAAGTTACATGAGTCGGGGCGGGGGAGCGTTTATCACCCGTATAGGGAAATTTTCGAGTATTTTAACCGCTGGAAATTTAAGTTGGTTATGGCGCGACTTTACCACTCGGCTGATCCCGGTGGTATTCCCATGGATTTATTTAAATTTAGTGAATCGGAGGTCGGGCGTGACTTGTTCCATGATTGGTCATCAAATTGATGGCATGGTGGGCTTACGTGAGCTGACGACCTTGGTAAAAAACTGAAAATGTGGTTAAGTTGACTCCTGCGTTTTGTGCGGCGGTCTCAGCCTGGGTTCAGAGATTGCGAATCAGGTTAATTGAAAGCCATGCCTATATTATAGGCCTTCCTTGATAAAATACAGGTAGGTGGGATAGGTGGGCGGAGGGAGAGCCGAGCTGCGCCTTTAACAAGCTCCAGAGGTTCCGAACGCGATCATCTGAAAATGAAGAATGAAATCGAATTTCCACATGGTCCCCTGTGATAATTCCGGCAACGGAGTTGCCCTTGTAGTCGTCTTCATACGAAATACCACCAGCTTTTTTTGACCTGTGCTGTTCTGCTTCTGGAAAAAATAGAACAGCGTCTTCATTCATGATGAATTTAAATCGAAGATTTTTCGTCTGAATTGTTGCCTGATAATACTCGAAATTTAAAACCCGCATATAACTCGAATGTATTCTGCCCGTGACCAAAGTGCGCTGGTCACTTCGTGGTTTCATCGACGAACGGATTGTCTTCCGGCCAGACGGTCCGCGCCCAGAACACCCCTGCAACCCGAACGCTAGGAGCCTCTTTCGCCACCATCCGTTTACATGCCTTGAAATGGGCACCGGTAGTTAGCACGTCATCAATCAAAACAAGTGTGCGACACCCGGTGGAGAGGCCGACCCATTCCAGATTCGCCGTAATCTCCTCAATACGACGACTTCCCCCGTGATGTGCGGGAACGGTGGACTCGCGACAAAAAAATGGCCTCTCAATTACCAAATCCGACCGGAGCTGACCGAGGAGCGTGAGACAATCAGAGAGCCTCGAATCGTATTCCGGATGAGTCGGAAGCTTTGAGGGTGGAATCGCTGCTACCGAGACGCTTTTCCCGATAGCCGCAGCCAATTCGCGGGCAAAGCGGTCCACGGCCTGCTCCTTATAGCGCCACGACTGCGTCCCTTGGAACTTTGGGTGCTTTTTTAGATTGGAGATGAGCTGATTTGCCTCCGAATCTTTAAAGCTGCCTCGAGCGATGTAGTCGCGAGCGTAATAGCACTCGTCATCTGCGGTGATGAAAAGCGGCGATTTCTCGACGATATCCAGTTTCTTCCAGAGCTTCATTTTACTCCAACTGGCTTATCTCCGAGAACTTGTAATATATCTATAACATTGTTGACTCGCACCGCGCCTTTTTCGGCGAAACGGGCAGGCCATGTGATTTTACGATTCTCAAAACAGGAATTTAGGATGAATAGCTTTCGACCTTGATTCAGTGCCGCCCGTGCTTGAGTAAGTGTGCCACTTGTCTCACCGGCTTCGACGATGATCGTGGCTTCCGAAAGCGCCGACATCGTTTCATTACGCAGTGGGAAATAAAGCCTCTTGCGAGCAAAATGCTCACGATGATATCTGAAAAAAGGAACTTGGCTAATTAACAGGTGCTTGCGGGCAATTTCTTCCTGTAGATCAGCGTTTTCCTTTGGATAAATGGCATCTATGGGCGTTCCAATGACTCCTACAACTCGACCATCGGCAGCAATGGCTGCCGTCAATGCGGCTGTGTCTATGCCCTTCGCTAGACCGGAGATGATTGTGAAACCCGCCGCAACTAGTTCTCGGCTGAGACGACGCGCTCGGGCGCAGCCTTCTGCCGACGCCTCACGCGATCCAACAACTGAAACGCATCGGCTCTCAAGAATGCTCAGATCGCCACGATAATAAAAGAGCTCAACCGGCGCATCGCGTAGTCCAGCCGGATATTGGAAGTCACCGGCGATCGAGACCGAAAATCCAGACTTTGCTGACAGGTAGCGTTGCACTTCGCCCCGCAGCTCGCTAGCAAACATACCTTCAGTCTGCTCCAAGAACTCGGAGGGTAAACGCTTCGACAAGCGCAGTTCGCCGACAATCGACTTGATCGAGTTATCTAACTGCGCAAGGAGAACCTCATAGGCCAGCATCTCGGCGCGAGGCGAGATTGCATGTTCAATACTTAGCACATTTGGAAGAAATCACACTCTGCTGGAGAGACAAGAAGTGAATTGAGAAGATTGTGCTTTCGCATCGCCATTGCCTTTTTGTTGCACCATTTCTGGCTCTGACCAACGATTTAGGGGAACCAGCGTTCGCGTTGGGCCAGTTGCGCAATCCGTTGTTCCAATCCTTATGTGGATCAATGCATTCAAATCCTTACGGGAGCAGACGAGCACACTCGAAGGGCGGCTGCTGGCCGGTCATGTCGCGTTTCGCGGCAGCGCAGTAGGTGCGGCGGACGACGCTTTCGCGAGCGCGGATGCGGTGCTTGCGCTGCTCGCGCGAAAGGCGACTTCATCTACTGAGTTGGCATTAGTGCATCCGGAGGTCACGCCAGCGAAGGCACGTCAGATTTTACTCGCGATTGCTTTCGCGGAGTTGGAGCAGAACGTCCGTCACGTTAATCAAACGGGCCCGGCCGGGTTGCTCTTTGTCACACAACAAATTGTTGATGCACGGACGCACTTCGCTGCCGTCCGCGTTGGACAGGCTAGCATCGCTGACGTGTTCAACATCCTCTCACTTCCGGCTACCCCCGCTCGCCACTGGAAAAATTTGCTCGTCGCCAATCCGGGGCGGGCGTTGCACGGAGGGCCTACACTTCGCGGACTACGTGCGATGGTGATCGACGCCAGCCACCCGCGCACCTTGCAGCATCTCCCGGCGCTACTCGCGCATCCGGACCTCCATCAAATTCCTCTTCGCATCATCGTTGCTCCACTGCACGACGCCGTGCTGGACGGCCGTGCTGGAAGGATGATCTGGCTTTGGGACACTGCTGCAATGGATCGAGTGTATCGCCTCCTCAAACCCAATGTCTTTCCGGTTCCATCTTGGGGCCCGCGCAATTACTGGCTAACCGCCGCCACCGAACTCGATGACAAGTTTGGAGAGGCCGAGCGCCTACTGTCTGAAGCAACCCGTCTGGGCGGTTCGCCAATTCCACCAGAGATTATGGAGGCTTGGGCCGCTCTCTCTAAGGCACGCGCGTTGACCGTGCCGTTGGAACAGGCAGAGCGAGCGTGGCGCAATTCCAAGCTTGGCCTCCGGCTTAAGGACCGTATCGATGCGCTCAAGCGTGCTGTGCCGGCTGCAAACGGCGAGCTGAGGCATTTCATTGCAATGCACTGGGCCAATCTGGTCTCTACGCTCGATTCCGCTTACCAGCTGCTCGCGAATACTGGCGTCCCTCCAAAATTTTATACGCTGATCGATGCGCTTGATGAATTTACCGAGCGACGCGATGTGCCGATTCGCATCGTGACTCCAACGGAGAGTGAAGCACCTCTCTTGGCCTCACGCTTGGCCGAACTTGACCAAGATCTAGCCGAAGCAATCGACCAAGGTACTATCGCGGTCATCCCTCAACGTGAGGACGCTAAGAATGTCGCAGAAGGCAATCTCCGCATTACTCTGCTGACCTCTGCGCGTTCAAGTCGCTACCGCTATCTTGATCTCTTCAACAGCCATGAAATGCATGTTATCGCCTATCCCACCGAGAGCGTGCGCGATCGACAGCGACTCGAGCGGGCGTATAGCCGCTGGCAGTTAATGGCGAACGGCCATCGATCACAGGTGGCGGTTCAGCTCAGGCTCACTACCGGCTCGCAGGCTGAGCCGGCTTGGTTACCTGCCCCCATCACCATCTACACATCAAAGACGACTCCGCCACTAACCAAAGCGATGGAGCTTTCGGATGCAGCACTGGATACTGGCTGGACCGCAATGGACGACATGCCTGCTGAGGCACCTACTCGTGTTGTATCGGTTGCCGCTCCCGCACCGCGAGGGACCGTGCTTGTCGAGCTTCTTGATGGAGGGAAGATCGCGTTTTCCGCACGCAGCCAAGTCGACATTTACAGACCTGAAACCGAAAAACTGGTGCGCGTGCCGGTCAGTCAAGTCGCCGCAGGCGAATTCCTCGTCATGTTGCTCGATGATGAGTGTGACTCACTTTTCGAGCGCATGTGCGAGGTTGGTAATCGTCGACGGCCCACGCTCAATACGGTGCACCTAGAGCGATGGAAGGTCGCCAAGAGTCGAGTCTACCATCACTTCTCCGGTCTACCCGGTCTGATTTTCAACAAGCTGGACGGCAAAATATCCGTAAGTCAGCAGGCAGTTTCCGCTTGGTTCGGCACAGAGCGCGATGACGAAGGCGAGTGCTTGGCCCCGCGCGAAGAATCTGATTTCAGGCATGTCGCCGCTCTCTCGGGTGTGTATCGCGACGAAGCGGACATGCACGCCACGTTCAAGAGCATCCACGAGGAGCGGGTCAATCGCCGCAAGCTCGGGCGTCAGCTACGGAGCGCGCTGAAAAGCCTCTCGCGCGGGCATCACTTCGAACAAGCATTGCTTACAGCAGAGGCGTTGAACTCCGATGTTGAAGAAGTGATGCATGCGCTCGAATTGCGCGAGGTTGCCAAGGTGTTGGCTGCTACCTAAGAACACTCGCGATGCCGATTTGTTACCAAGACGAAAAACGCCTGCTCGACTACCTCGTTCAGAGATTGGAGGACCGTCTGGCAGGTCGGCATGAAACCGAAATTCTACGCACGCAGCCAAGCGATCACTGCCAGCTGGGCGTGCTTTCACCGTGGACGCACGAGCCCGAACTCGAAGAACAACCAGACGAAATTCTAGTAGACGAGGCGCGCGCTGACCGACCGGACCCCGTGCGGCCCCTCCGGCCTGCTGCCGTGCAGGCGGCACCAAATGAGGCCGATCCCGAGTTGCCCCCACCGGTCGAACCGTTCGCAGTGCGTGAGGACGCGGCCCGGCGTCCACCCTCCGCCCTCGGACTCGCAGTCGCGATATCCCCGGATGCGGGTGAAATCTCTCTACGTATCACTGGCCGGTGCATCGTTTATTCACGGCATTTTCCAGATTATGCAGCGCAGCGGCTTGAACTCGGAAACCGTTCCACCGAAGTGATTGCTCCGGGCGAGCGTCCGCACGTCTCACTGGTCGAAAAGTTTCGGCGGCATATAGTGGAACTTCCGGAAGTGACGATTTCACTAACACCGGGTATCGCCGCTAGTGTTGACGACAGCGGTGCACTCCAGACCGTATTTAATCAGCTCGCCGCTCAGCTGCGGGCTGATCCCACCACACTCCGGCGGTTTGAAGGCAATCGTGTAGTGCCGGTGGCTGCGCTCCAGAACGACGAAACCTTCCAGCGTTTCTTGCAGACTTGGCGGGGGCCAGCCGAGGTGCCCGATCTTCGGGTGGGTCTTCGCATTCGCGCGCAGCCCAGCGAAAGCGGGCTGCGGATTGAGGTACATCTCTGCAATAACTCGCGGAGAGATCTCGTTCGGCCTTCGAACGACCAATTCAGCAGCCTCTATGATGTTGAGGTTAGGCTCACGGTCGTAAGGGGTGCACTTGCACCGATCGAACTACTGCCCGTGCCAGACGATTACCAATATGACCGCAACGTATACGCGCTCGGGCGAAACGCCGGTGCTGATGTATCCCCTGATCGCCGCTCGGTCCGCACTGCTGCATTGGCTCGTTATGAGCAGCCGCGGATGCGGACACAGGAACGCGTGGTCGCCCGTTACCGAGAACTCGCCGATGCTCCCTTGCCGGTCCTAGAGAGTATCCATACCGCGATGGAGGACTATGCTCGAGATTGGTCGGAGCGCGTGATCCGCGATAATGCGCTCGACCTCCCGCCCGAGTCGCTGACCGCATGCAGCTCGGATCTGCAGGCTTTTGAAGCGGAAATTGACGGCTTTCGCGCGGGACTCGCGGCATTGAGCGCGGACGGCAGATTACTCACCGCGTTTCGCGCCATGAATCGCGCGTTCGCAGATGGCCGACATCCATCTTGGCGACTCTTTCAAATTGTCTACATAGTCTCCCAGCTTCCTGCGTTGATTATACGGGAAGGCACGACGACAGCCGAATGGCCAGTCGGGGTCACACACGATTGGTCGGATGTTCTTGATCGCGCAGATGTGCTTTGGTTTCCCACCGGAGGCGGCAAAACTGAGGCCTATCTTGGTTTGATCGGCTGTGCGGCGCTCTATGACCGCCTTCGCGGCAAGCAGTTTGGCGTGACCGCATGGTTACGGTTTCCCTTGCGCATGCTGAGCGTGCAGCAACTTCAGCGTGCAATGAAAATGGTGTGGCTGATCGAGCTGCAAAAACGTGAACTCGAGCGTGCGAACGGTCCGTTGGGCGATCCTTTCTCATTGGGTTACTTCGTGGGCTCAAGCAACACGCCTAATCAGTTCTTCGGTCAATGGACGTTTGACCGGCTAGAGGCGGATGAACGCCAGCGCGAGCGGCTGCTTCTCGTGCCTGATTGCCCTGCGTGCGGCCATGAGGGTGAGGTCACGATCCAATTGGATCGTGCGAACCAGCGAGTGCGCCACGTTTGTGGACACTGCCGGATCGAACTGCCTGTTTATGTAAGCGACGACGAAATTTATCGTTTCCAGCCTACACTGCTAGTGGGCACAGTGGACAAAATTGCGGCTATTGCGTACCAGCCTAAAGTCGCGAGCCTTTGGCTCGGGCCCCAGTGGAAGTGCCCGAATCCGCAGCATGGCTATGGCAATGGCGAGTGGTGTGTTTACGGCTGCGGCACAAACTCGAATGTCAATGTCACACCGAAGCCGCGTCGTATTCCAGTCGTCACACGCGATCCATCGCCGGCCCTGCACATCCAAGACGAGCTTCACCTCTTGCAAGAAGAATTAGGCGCTTTTGCTGGGCACTACGAGACCATGGTGCGCGCGAACGAGGCAGCGGCATCTGGTTACCCTGCCAAGGTAATCGCCGCTACGGCGACGATCGCGGGCTATGTGCATCAAGCGCGGCAAATCTATGGAGTGCGTGAGGTCCGACGGTTTCCTAATCGAGGATACTCTCTTGAGCACACGTTCTATTCGACATTGGACCGGCAGTCGACGTCAGCCAACGCACCTTCCAAAACGGCCCGCGTCTTCACGGCGTTTCGTCCTCCCTTCCTTCGACCTGCCGACGCGGCCGCCCGTTGCGCGGAAATCCTGCACGAAGCAATTAACGAGCTGCAACGCGATCTGGTGACCGGCGGTCGACGGATCGGGCTGATCGCAACAAGGGAGGAGGATATTAGCGAATTGATGTCTTACTATTCGCGCACTCTCACTTATGTCGGCAAGCGTGACAGCGGAGTACGCGTCCGGCAACGGCTTGAACAGGACAGCGCTCGAAATGGCAGTAGTCTTCGACCAGGTGGCATACGCGACCTCAACGTCGAATATCTTTCGGCGCATTCCACACTAAAGGAGATTTCGACCACTGTGAAACGTGCCGAGTCACCTACGCCATGGTCCGCTCCAAGCCATCTGGATGCGACCGTTGCAACAGACGTGATTAGCCATGGTGTCGACGTCGAATACTTCAACCTGATGTTTCTTGAACGCATCCCCGAACAGGTTGCGAACTACATTCAGGTTGCGAGCCGCTCGGGCCGTCAGCACGTCGGATTGGTGCTGACCATCTTGCCTCGCTATTCCTTACGGGCCGGTTCGATCTATGATCGGTTCCCGGAGTTCCACCGCCATCTTGATCGCATGGTGCTGCCGGTGCCTGTGAACCGTTTCGCTCGAGCGGCGGTGAGTCGCAGTTTTCCCGGTGTGTTGTTGGGATCCTTATACGGCCGGCATCTGAATACGTTGAAGGGCCGGAAACCTGAGCATCTCCGGTGGGTTGCTCGCGGTATGTCAGCCGGAGTTGGTGAATTGACCCGCGATGCATTGCATACGGCGTTACGAGCGAGCTACGCATTGGGAGACACACGTTACGATCCTTCTTTGGAGGCGCAAATGTCCGAAACCTTGGAGCATGATTGGGAGCGTTTCCTGTGGGAAGTGCGCACTCCAAACCATCAAGAGTTGAACGAGCTCTTCAATCCAAAGCCGATGAGCAGCCTGCGTGATGTCGATGTTCCTGTTCCGTTCCGACCGGATGATGGCTCGATGGGGTACAACGATCTCCGGTGGTTTGAGCAACCGCACACCCCATGAATTTCGCTCGAGGCAAAGTCCAGATTCTCTACAGCTACCTGCCTGGTGCAGTCTTCGCACATGACGAATACGGCCATTGTCGCGTGACAGGAATCGAACTCACCGCGCTGAGCGGAATCAACCGTGCGGCACTCGCGGAAGTAGTCAGCGACATGCTGAGCCAGTGGCCTAACGATTGGCAGAAGGTCGCGTTCCCTCCGCTCCGTAATGATCAGGACCTTGCGCGTCACTACATTGTTGGCGAACCGACTGGTGTTAAATTTGAGCCGTTTCCCACGACGTTGCGCTGCCAGCGTTGCGGACGCGTGCACCGGCTACTTGACTTGCAACGTAGCCGTGCGACCCCCGGTCGGTGCCCGGCACCGGGATGCGGAGCAAACTTAGAACAGATGCCGTTTGTGCAGGCACATCAATGCGGACGTCTCGAAGAAATTTTCGTGCAGCGCGATGGTTGTGCGATTCATGGGAATGGTAGCGTTTACTTTGACGACACTGGACGGGTGACTACCGCACGCTGGCGGTGCCGTCAGTGCGGCGGGGCGGAAGTGGCTCGACTGCGTCAGACGCCCTGCTCATGCGACTACAGCCGATTGGGCACGCAGGAGCGGTCCGAGCAGATGTTGCGTTTTCTTCCGATTACCGATCCGGCAGTTTTTAAACCACAGGTTGTTCCATTCATCAATTTTCCTCCGGAAGAAATGGCTCAGCTCGCCGCCCCTGCGGCGCGTCCGTGGATTCTTGCTCGGATATGGGGCCTGCTCGATGGGCCGGTGCGGGCCGCCATGACTGCGGGCGAGGCGAGCAATGACGATGATGCGCTCGCGGCGGCCATCCGTGCACTTGCGCAGTTTGCTCCGAACAATCCCGAGGTTAAAGCCTATGAACGCCGACAGGCGGCGAGGAATACGGGGAACGCCGTCGTCAATCGAGTACTCCAGCTCATTCCGGGATCCACAGCGCTGAATCTACGTATCGGGCGGCGCTTATTGGAACAAGTCGCCATCCTAGACAGCGTCTCGACCCTGACCGTTGCGTCTGCCGCGCAACGTGCCGAAGACCGAGGTGATCAGGGTCACGCGCGCCGATTGCGCAATACCCAGACTTGGGCGCGAGAGCGTTTGGGTATCGTAAACATAAGGGCTCTCGATGGTTTCCCGATTGGCCTTGCTGCTGTGGGATTCACTCGAATCAAAGCCGATCCCAATCAGACAATTCTCAACCCATTTCCTCAATCCAATCAGCGCACGCCGCTCTATTCGGTAGTCGCCGATACGGAGGCTATTTATCTTCAACTTGATCCACAGCGGGTCCTTCGCTGGCTTCAGGAAAACCGGCTCATGCCAGCCGGACTGGCGGGCTCGGAGGCAGAGGCCTGGGCACAGCTATATCGCGAAGTGCCGGGCCTCGGTGTACGCAAGACCGACCCAACGTTTACTCAACCAGCGGCAAGCGCAGTGCGGACGCTGATTCACTCGATGTGCCACGTGCTGTTGCGTCATATCGAGGCGAGCGGCTATGGCGCGCAGAGTATTGGAGAATATCTAATCCCCGAGGGATTAGCGTGTGTGCTCTACGCCAGCCGCTACACAGATACCCGCGTCGGTGGATTATTGACATTATTCGAACAGGGCCTCGACCGATGGCTGCAAAGTGCGCATCACGAGGGGGGGGATTGCGTAATGGATCCTTTCTGTTCGGAGGAAGGCGGTGCATGTGTCGGCTGTCTCCACCGCGAATTCAATTGCACCGAGTTCAACCGCGAATTGTCCCGGGCCGTATTATTCGGTGGCGCTGTCGCTCAGCAGGGACCAGCCTTGGTGCCGTTCGGACCAACGGTCACCGGCTTCTGGAGGATGTGAAATGCGACTGATTCTTCATCCTAAGTTTAAGTGGAACGCGCTCTCCCGGAAGGTACAGCGAGAGCAGCGTAATCGGGAACGGTATTCGCCGACGATCTCAACATATCGGTGGTGGGCACGGCGTTCGCATGCGTTAATCGGTGCATTGCTCGATGAAGCTCAACGCGTTCTCGGTAAGAATTTGGTCGTGTCCGATCCCATGGCTGGCGGTGGGACTGTGGCAGTGGAAGCGGCACAACGCGGGCTGGTGGTGTACGCGCAAGATGTGAACCCATGGGCCGCATTCGGACTACGGACTACGTTACAGCCCGTCGATTCCGATGCGCTAGAACGTGCGGCTGAAGCATTGATCGAGAGATTGGAGCGCGAGGGACGGAAGTTGTATCCGGCTGCCGAAGATGAGGAAATCATCCACCGACTTCACGTGCGTCAGTGTGCGTGCGAAAAGTGCAGTGGCTCGAACTATCTATTCCCGACACGATTGGTCGCACTGGATTCTCGTATTGTAGCAAAGCCGAGCACTGGATGGTTCGGATGTCCGGCGTGCGGCGCAGTACGGCAAGGCCGCTGGCCCGAGGCCGCGAAGCATTGCCAATCATGTGGGTATTCCTTTCGCAGCAAGTCCGACGCGAAGTTGATCCAAAACCTAATAATAACCTGTGCCCATTGCGCCGAAAAGATCCCACTCGCCCCGAAGGTTCTTCAGCAGGCAACATGGCGGCACGTACTCACGGCGACGGCGAGCCAACGGATGCTCAAGCTAAGGGCGCCTGATGAAGGGATTGGTAGATTGCGGCGTGGAATCCAAATCGCACGGAAGTTGGAACGAAAAATTCCTAGTCGTGGTGAGACCGCCGCACTTCATCGCAGCGGATTTACGGTGTGGTCAGAGCTTTTCCCTGAGAGGCAGTTGGCTCTGCTCGACGAGGCACTTTCCGGATTGAACGTGACGGGCGTTCCGGTCTCGGTGCGCCAGCGATTGCTTTTGGCGGTGGCAGGTTTTGCGGAGATGGCTGGCTACGCCTGTCGATGGGACCCTAAATATCGGAAAGTGTATGAGGTCACCTCAAACCACCACTATTCCCGAGCATTTCTTACAGCAGAGACGAACCCGACGGCCACAATGGGGCGAGGCACGCTGAGCCGCCGACTGCGTAGCGCGGTGAAAGCTGCACGTTGGTTCAGCGGGTCTGACAAAGCCACCGTGACTTGTGGTTCAAGTGTGAAGCAGCCAATTAAAGACAAGTCTGTGGACTTGGTGATTACAGATCCTCCGTATCACGACAGCGTGCAGTATGCTGAGTTATCACGGGTATTCCGCGTGTTCGCCAAGTCTTTGGGTTTGAAGTGGGATAATCAGGTGGAGGCTGAGGAAGCGGTGCCGAACCGGCATCTCGGTTGTACCAACGACGAATATGTCGCGCGTTTGCATGGTATCTTCATTGAGACGAAACGAACTTTAAAGCCTAGGGGGCGGATGCTCCTAACATTTCACGACTCAAAGGTGCTTGCGTGGCAAGCGGTGGGAGATGCTTTGCGGAAATCAGGCTGGCAGGTCATTAGCGTCGCTGTCGTCCACTCTGAGAACGAAAAGGACTTCGCGAAGAACGATAAGAACGCTATTGCTGTTGATGCCGTATTTGAGTGTGTGCGCGCCGGGAAGAAGCGGAAGGTCGTCACTGCCGGCGCGCTCAACAACAATTCAGCGAGGAACGTCCTTGCGATGGGAGCGGCAGTAGCCGCATATGTAAATAGTTCTGCTCCAGAGCTATCTTTGTTGTATTTCGATCAAGCCCGAAGAAGGGGTATCAAGCGACTCACGATCGCGTAAGTCGATTATCCCTTACTCCGCATCTTGCAGTCCATAAAACGGAAGTCCCGTGACTTGTGTGACAGCAGTAAGTTTTATCCAATGATCGAATCTACGATGCCAAAGCGACACTAGCGACCATTCTAGTACTTCTGCCTGTGTCCACGTCCGAGGCGGCGAAGGCAGGAGTCGTTTTTTGCGGAGAGGAGACCCATACACAATTCCAACGGTGTCGCCTACGCACAAAAGCCTTTGTCGGAACCAGTATTCATCAACCGGGTCGGCCGGATCGCAATGGGGTTTTCCCTGTGATCGTGCGACGCAGTAAGCGTCTATCCTTGAGCGGCATTCGGCCTCTTCCTCAAACAAGAATTTTACCAGCGGCTCAATCCCTTGTGCTGCAAATGCCATCATTCGCATGCGCATGAGCTTATAAGGCCTCTCCATCTCAGAGGTGATGAAATCTTCGAGAGGTGTCCAAGCGTCATTCATGCTTCAACTGTGCAGTGTCAGGAAATGAAATCCATCGCAAAAGGGCCGCACCCCTGATGGATGCGGCCAAAGATCCCAAGCCTTCTATTTTTAAGTTTAAAATGCGCAGCCGAAGGTGAGCTGGAAACTGCTCCGGGTGTAATCGGGGTTCGAGGTCAGGCTGCCCGACGTGCCCGTGCGGATGTCATCACCGCTCACGAGAAGGAGCTCGTAGGCCAACTGGGCATCCCAGTTTTTGCCGAGCTTGGCGATCAGGCCAACCGTGCCGCCGTAGGCGGGCTCCCAGCTGTTGTCCGTGCCACCGAGCAGCGCCGGGAATGCCGTGTTGGTCTTCTCATATTTTTGGTGGATGAAGCCAGCGGAGGGGCCGACGAACAGGCGGTAATCCTTCGAGAGGGCGAAGGAATAGCGGTAGTCGAGCAGCACCGGGATCTGCGTGGATTCGAACTTGCTGCCGCCAACAGCACTGGTGCCAGTCCACTTCGCCCAGCCGCTTTCGAGGCTGATTTCCTGCTGGTTGGTCGAACCGAAGGTGTAACCGGTGGAAATTACAGGGCCCGCTTCCCAGCCGGTCTGGCGGGTCAGCGGATCGAACTTGGCGTAGGTGTAGCTCGCACCAGCCCGGATGAACGGCTCGGCTGCGGAAGCCGCGACGCCTGTGAGCGCAGCAGCAATGAGAACGTGATTTAGAACTTTTTGGATCGTAGTCATGAGGAGAGAGGGAGTCTTGCCGGATCGGTAAAAAATGCTCCGACCTGCCGAGAATGACGAAAGTGAGTGGCCTCATTTTATTCTCAAGGGGAATAATTCTTGGGGGGAATAAATGTAGGCTCGCGGGCGTTGAAAAAGCCCACCTCAAAACGGAATTCGACGGGTGCCGCCATCAAGCGCGCTCGCATGGCTATCACGCCTAAGGTCACCCAAGAAGACATGGTCGGGCGTCTGGCCAAGCAGGGCTTGCTCCTCAGCCAAGGGCAGATTGCCAAGATTGAGAACGGCACTCGTCCGGTGATGGATTACGAACTTACGGCCATCGCGAAGGCGCTGCGGGTGCCGGTGACTGATTTTTTTGCGAAGGCCTGAAGGCTCGATAAAAAAATTCCTGTCGTTGGTTCCTTGATGCCCCTTTTGCGGGGACTTTTGAGGTGCGGTGCGGGAGTGTGCGTTACTGGGGTCAATGGGCTGGGGGCCAAGTCCAGTCCGGTGGAGTAGGGCAATGAAGACGGAATTGGTTGTGTTATAACCCAATTATAACACGTGTGATACCGATTATTTCTTGGTGAAGTCTAGTGCCTCCGGGACCGAATTAGCGCGAGGGAATGTCCTAAGAATCAGGTGCTTGTCCTAAAATTCAGGTCGGTGATGTCCTAGAATTCAGGTGGGCGCATGTGAAATGTGAATAAATTTTTGGGCCAAAATCGTGCCTTCGGACGGAGTTATCTTGACCCTTGTGGGCTAAAATGGGTTGAAATGGGGCATTCTGGGGGATTTGGCGGTCTCCCTATGTCCTAATGGTCCAATTTGGCACAGCTTCCTACACCGGCCTTTTCAGGCACACCCTCGACGACAAGAATCGTGTCACGATTCCGTCGGCGTGGCGTTCTGCGCACGGTGAAGGGGAGCAGTTTTTGGCTACTCCGCATCCGGACGGTTACATCGCCATCCTGCCTCCCGCCGAGATCGCCAAGCTGCGCGCCAAGATCGAGGCCATCGCTCTGTCCGACGGCTCCGGTCAGGATTTCGCGGCGCGGTTCTTCGCGCAGACGCAGGCCCTCGGCTTCGACAAGCAGGGGCGCATCATGCTGAACCCCGAACTGCTCGCGCACGCCGGCATCGCCAAGGACACCGTGCTGGTGGGTTCGCTCACCAAATTCAGTCTCTACAGCCCCGACCGTTGGAGTCGGGTGGAACAGCGGACCGCCGGAGAGAACTTCGGCGATCTCATGCGCCGGCTCGGCATATAACCCATGCGCCCAAGCCGTCCTC
>Ga0207689_10000036_pt1 | contig 95211 bp, 84 predicted proteins | sample KBSMisM52_FD_184312 | JGI IMG/M metagenome (GOLD analysis project Ga0207689, IMG submission 184312) | Miscanthus rhizosphere microbial communities from Kellogg Biological Station, Michigan, USA - KBS Miscanthus M5-2 (SPAdes) (version 2) | ecosystem: Host-associated > Plants > Roots >...
CGCACGCCGCCCCACGACGTGGTGGAGGTGCTCGACGCGCTCGGGCTCCCGCGCGCCGGCCTCGGGGGCTGGGCCCGACCGGCGGCGACCGCCGACGACGACCTGCTGCTGCCGGTGGCCGACCTCGCCACCCTGCGCGCGCTCTCGCCGGACATGAGCCGGCTCGCCGCGCTGCGGACCGCGCAGCACGCCCGCGGGGTGTTCTGCGTGTCGCGGGAGACGGTGGACGCGGGCTCCGTCACGCACGGCCGCTTCTTCGCCCCCCACTTCGGGCTGCCCGAGGACATCGTGACCGGCTCCGTGCACTCGACGCTCGCGGCATGGCTGCTCGGGGCCGGCGTCCTGCCCGCCGCGGAGGGCCGCGCCGTGTTCACCGCCGAGCAGGGTGACGGCCTCGGCCGCCCCGGGCGTCCCCGCATCGAGCTGACGGTGCGCGACGGCCAGGCCGCCCGGGTCCGGGTGGGCGGCCGCGCGGTCACCGTGCTGCGCGGCCAGCTCTCCGCATGAGCCGCACCGGCTCCGCCCGGGTCGGCGTCGACATCGGCGGCACCTTCACCGACCTCGTGCTGCGCCGCCCCGACGGCTCCCTGAAGGTGAGCAAGGTGTCCTCCACGCCCGACGACCCCGGCCGCGCGGTGGTGCACGGGCTGGCCCGGCTGCTGCGCGACGCGGGGGTGAGCCCCGGCGAGGTGGCGGAGGTGGTGCACGGCACCACCGTCGCCTCCAACACGATCCTGCAGAAGCGCGGGGCGCGGGTGGGGCTGCTGACCACCCGCGGATTCCGCGACGTGCTCGAGATCGGCCGCGTGCGCACCCCCGACCTCTTCGACCTCACGTGGGAGAAGCCCGCTCCGCTGGTTCCCCGGCGCCACCGGCTGGAGGTCGATGAGCGGATCGCGGCCGACGGCCAGGTGGTCCGCCCGCTCGACCGCGCGGGCCTGCTGGCCGCGGCGGAGCGCCTGGTGACCGAGGGCGCGGAGGTGCTCGCGGTGAGCTTCCTCAACAGCTACGTCAACCCGGTCCACGAGCACCAGGCCGAGCGGCTCCTCGGCGAGCGGTTCCCGGGCCTCGACGTCACCCTGTCGGCGCAGGTGCTGCCCGAGATCAAGGAGTACGAGCGCACCAGCACCACGGTGGTCAACGCCTACCTGCTTCCGGTGATGCGCCGGTACCTCACCGGGCTCGCCGACGGGCTGCGCGGAATCGGGGTCGAGGCCCCGCTCCTGGTGGTGGCGTCGAACGGCGGGGTGGTCGGCGCACGCGAGGCGGGTGAGCGGCCGGTGTTCGCGGTGGGCTCGGGTCCCGCCGCGGGCGTGGCCGGTGCGGCTCGCCTGGGCGCGGCGGCGGACACCCCGCACCTCATCGCCTTCGACATGGGCGGCACCACGGCCAAGGCCTCGCTGGTGGAGGACGGCCGGCTGTCGCTCACCACCGAGTACGAGTTCCGCGAGGGCCTCAGCACGTCGAGCCGCTTCATCAAGGCGGGCGGCTACATGCTGAAGGTGCCCGCCATCGACATCGCGGAGGTCGGCGCGGGCGCGGGCTCCATCGCCGGGATCGACGACGGCGGCCTGCTCCGGGTGGGCCCGGAGTCCGCCGGCGCGGACCCGGGACCTGCCTGCTACGGCCAGGGCGGGCGGCGACCCACCGTGACCGACGCCAACGTGGTCCTCGGCTTCCTCAACCCCTCGTACCTGGCCGGCGGCGAGCTGCCCCTGCGCGCGGACCTGGCGGTCGACGCCATCCGCACGCACGTCGCGGAGCCGCTCGGGCTCTCGGTGCGGGAGGCAGCCCACGGCATCCGAGAAATCGCCAACGCCAGCATGGCCCGCGCGATCCGCTCGGTCACCATCGAGCGCGGCCGTGATCCTCGCGACTTCACCCTGGTGGCCTTCGGGGGCAGCGGCCCGGTGCACGCGGTCGACGTGGCGCGCGCGCTCGACATCCGCCGGGTGCTGGTGCCGGTCTCACCCGGAGTGTTCACCGCGGTCGGCATGCTGGCGAGCGACGTCGAGCACCACTTCGTGCGGGCGGCGGGCGGTCTCCTCGCCGGCCGCCCCCTCGGGCCGGTCAACGCGCGCCTCGACGAGATGGTCGCCGACGCGCTGGCCACCCTCGCCCGGGAGGGCTACTCGCGCGAGCAAGTGCGGCTGCAGGCGCAGGCCGACCTGCGCTACGCGGGCCAGTCCTCGGAGCTGGTGCTGCCGCTGGCGGCCCCGCGCCTGGCCCCCGAGGATCTGCCCGCGCTGACCGAGGCGTTCGCCCGCGAGTACGCCCGCACCTACGGCCTCGCGACCGGGGAGGCGCTCGAGCTGGTCAACGTGCGCCTGGTGGCCACCGGGGTACGGCCGCACCGGCTGGACTTCCGCTCGCTGCGGGTCGCAGCCGGCGCGGCCCCGGGGTCGACCGCCCCCCGCAAGATCGCTTTCGACCGGCGCGGGCCCGCGGTGGAGACGCCGGTGCTGGCCCGCGAGGCGCTGCCGGCCGCGGGCATGGCCGGGCCTCTCATCGTGGAGGGCTACGACTCGACGGTGGTGGTGCCCCCGGGGGCCCGCATCCGGCGCGACGCCCACGATGCGCTCTCCATCACCCTCGGCCCGGGCTCCCGCGGAGACGCCGCATGATCGATCCCATCACGCTGGCGGTGATCAAGAGCGCGCTCGACTCCATCGTGGACGAGATGGCCTACACCGTGATCCGCACCGCGCGCTCCGAGATCATCAAGGACGTGATGGACTACTCGGCCGCCCTCTGCGACGCGGAGGGCCGCATGATCGCGCAGGCCCGCACCATCGCCCAGCACCTGGGCGCGGTGCCGGACGCGATGCAGAGCGTGCTGGCCGAGTTCCGCGACGACCTGCACCCGGGCGACGTGGTGGCCATGAACGACCCCTACCAGGGCGGCATGCACATCCCAGACGTGTTCCTGTTCATGCCGATCTTCTGGGAGGGCGCGCTCGAGGCCTTCGCGGTGGTCATCGGGCATCAGACCGACATGGGCGGCCGGGTGCCGGGCTCCAACGCGAGCGACTCCACCGAGATCTACCAGGAGGGCCTGCGCCTGCCGCCGGTGAAGCTCTACGAGCGCGGCGAGCCGAGCCGCTCCGTTCGCCGGATCATCGAGAAGAACGTGCGGGTGCCGGACCGGGTGCTCGGCGACCTGGGGGCGCAGTACGCGGCCTGCCGCGTCGGGGAGCGGGAGCTGGGCCGGCTGCTCGCCCGCTACGGGCGCGACGAGGTGCGGCGCTACGCGGCGGAGCTGCTCGACTACGCGGAGCGCCTCACCCGCGCCGAGATCGCGCGGTGGCCGCGCGGCACCTTCCGGTTCACCGACCATCTCGACAGCGACGGGCTCGACGACGAGCCGGTGCCGCTCACGGTGGCGATCACCGTGCACGCGGACGGCCACCTCACCTGCGACTGGACGGGGAGCGCGCCCCAGGTGCGGGCCGCGCTCAACTCCACGCTCTCCTTCACCAAGTCGTGCACCTATCTCTCGGTGCGCTCGGTGCTGCGCCAGGACGTGCCCAACAACGCGGGCGTCTTCCGCTGCATCGACGTGATCGCGCCCGAGGGCACCATCCTGAACCCGCGGCTGCCCGGGGCCTGCGCGGCGCGCGCCCTGACCGGCTACCGGATGCTCGACGTCATGCTGGGGGCCCTGGCCCAGACCCTGCCCGACCGGGTGCCCGCCGCGGGCGAGGGCGGCAACACCGTCCTCTCGATCGGCGGGCTCACCGCGGAGCGCCGGCCGTTCGTGATCGTGGACATGATCACCGGGGCCTGGGGCGGCCGGCCCGATCGGGACGGCATGGAGGCGGTGACGAACCCGTCGCAGAACATGTCGAACACGCCGGTGGAGGTGCTGGAGGCGCAGCACCCCATCCGCATCGACGAGTACGGCTTCGTCCCCGATTCGTGCGGGGCGGGACGCTTCCGCGGCGGGCTCGGCCTGCGGCGCCGCTACACGCTGCTGAACGCGGAGGCCACGCTCCAGCTCCGCTCCGACCGCGCGCGCTTCCTGCCCTACGGCCTGGCCGGCGGGCGGCCCGCGCGGGGGGCGCGCAACGTGCTGAACCCGGACCGGGACGGGCGCGTCATGCCGGGCAAGTTCGCGGTGACGCTCGTGCGCGGCGACGTCATCTTGCACGAGCAGCCGGGCGGGGGCGGCTTCGGCGATCCCTTCACGCGCGACCCCGATCGCGTCGCGGCGGACGTGCGCGACGAGAAGATCACCCGCGAGTACGCCCGCCGCGAGCACGGCGTGGTCCTCGAGGCCGCCGGAGCGGTCGACCGGGCCGCCACCACCGCGCTGCGGGCCCGACGCCCCGCGGCGCCGCCCGCCTAGTCGCGCACCGGGAGCGCGAAGAGGTCCGGCGGGTTGATGCGGGCCCGCCCCAGCTGGACCGCGAAGTGCAGGTGCGGGCCGGTGGAGCGGCCGGTCGTGCCCACGGTGCCGAGGGTCTGGCCGCGATCGACGACCTGACCTTCCGTCACCGACACCCCGTCCAGGTGGAAGTAGAGCGTGTAGAGGCCGAGGCCGTGGTCGAGCACCACGAGGCGGCCCGCGAAGAAGAACTCTCCCAGCAGGGCCACCCGTCCGCGGTTCGACGCCACCACCGGCGTGCCGAGGTCGGCCGAGAAGTCGAGCCCGGAGTGCGGCATGCGCGGCTGCCCGTTGATGATGCGCCGGGCCCCGAAGCCGCCGGGCGGCTTGCGGGGCACCACCGGACGCGTGAAGGGCCCCCGCCAGAGCCGCTCCGGGGTGACGGTGTCGTAGAGCGTCCGCAGGCGCGCGGCCTCGTTGGCGGCGCGGCGCTCGGCCTCGGGGTCGAGGTTCGCCATGCCCCGCGGGACGGTCAAGCGCTCCACCGGAAAGGTGCCCGCCTTGACGGTGAGGGCGCCCGCCGCCTTGCGCGGCGTGCCGCCGCCGTCGACCAGGCCGATCCGCCAGGTCACCTTGCCGGGCTTGGTCTCGAGATCGACCCCGGTCAGGGCCGCGTACTCCTCGCCGTAGGGGAAGAAGGCCAGGTGCTGACCGCCCAGGCTGCCTTCCACGTCCCGCGCCCCGCGCGTGCCGGCCACCAGGATCAGGACCGTGTCGCCCTGCCGGACCGTGGCCGGGACCAGCCGGACGGTGACCTGGGGAGGGGCCGGGGCCTTGGCCGGCGCGGTCTTGGAGGAGACGGCCGCCGGCGCGGGGGCCGACGCGGACAGGAGCCCGGCGAGCGCGAGCAGCGGCAGCAGCGCACGAGGCATCGGGACGATCTTACGCTCTCCGCCCCCGAAAGCGCGCGCTCCGCTCCCGGCCGGGAGCGTACGGATCAGGCGGTGGGCGGACGCTGCTGGCGGAGGAACTGCTCGATCTCGGCGACCAGGTCCGCGGACGGCGGCAGCTCGTCCTTGCCCTCGCGCGCGTCGGCGACCTCGGACGCCTCCGGCTCCTCGGGCGCCACCGGCTCGTCGTCCTCGTCGGGGTTCTTGCGCTCGAGCTTGCTGACGTACTCCTGGATCTTCGCGTTCTGCGCCACGATCGACCCGAGGTTCTGATCGAACTGCTCGGCGGCCTCGCGCAGGTCGGTGAGATCGGCCTCGGTGTTCAGCAGAGTCAGCACGCGTCGCACGAGGGCCAGCGCGGCGCGCGGGTTCTCGATGCCGGAGACGTAGTGCGGCACGTTCGCCCACAGGCTCGCGGTGGGCACGCCCGCGTCGCGGCAGAGCACGTTGAGCACGCCGACGATCCCGGTCGGCCCCTCGTAGCGCGTCGGCCGCAGGCCGAGCCGGGCGGACAGCTCGGGATCGTAGGAGCTGCCGCTCAGCTTGATGGGCCGCGTGTGGGCCACCTCGGCCAGGAGCGCGCCCAGGGTCAGCACCAGGGAGGCCCGGCTCCGCCGCGCCAGCTCGAGCACCTCGGCGCAGTAGGTGCGCCACTTGAGGTGCGGCTCGATGGCGACCCCGACCACGATGTCGCGCTCGAGCTCCGACGGCTGGGCGAGCGAGAACTCGGTGGCGGGCCAGACGATCTCCCGCTCGGTCCGTGACCCCGGCTTGAAGCGCACGTACGGCCGGGACAGGCCGAAGTGGTAAAAATCTTCCGGGTCGATGCGAGCGAAGGGGCGGGAGGACCAGATCTGGCCCAGGTAGCGGGCGGCGGTGGTGGCGGACTCGGCGGCGTCGTTCCACCCGGAGAACGCCATGATGATGATCGGCCGGCGGAGTTGCCCCGGCTCCTCGTGGAGCGTCAGATACTGGCTCATCTCCGCCTCCTGCTGGGAGCATGCCTGAGGCCCCCGGCCGAGGCAAATGAAAGTTGACCTCCTCGGAAGCGCTCCGTATCATTACGGTTCGTGCGGCACAGGACGATCGATGGGCTCTCAAGGAGGCAGGTTCCCATGCGTGCATGGCTATCACTGGCTTCGTTGCTCGGAGGCATCGTGCTGCTGACCGCGGCGTGCGCCACCTCGGAAGAGTGGTCGGAGTGGCGGGGCCACACGACCCACTTCGCGTCGGGTACGCACGGCTTCTTCTCGCTGCGGAACAACAAGGACGGCTCCAACCCGCGCGTGTCTCGCACCGACGTCGACGCCGCGCGGTCGGAGAACTGGTGGGGCAAGGCCATCACGGTGAGCCCGGAGCAGATCTTCCAGAACTAGGAACTCCCATGTCCCGGCACGACCGCATCAAGCGGGGCGGCCTTCTGGCCGCCCTGCTGGTCTTTGCAGTGCTCGCTCGGTCCCAGGCCCTGGCCGCTCCGGCGGACGCCCTCATGCCGATCGAGAAGTACACGACGCCCAAGGCGCGCACCCTCGCCAACACCCATCGACTGCGCCTGCTCGAGTTCTCCGAGCAGATCTACAACTGCATGCCGTGGGTCGCGGTGTATCCGGGCCGGCTCGGCTTCCCCAAGTACAAGGACAGCGCCGACGACGAGCGCTATCTCTCCACCTGGATCTACGTCGACCAGCGCGACGACCCGGTCTTCGCGGCCCTGCCGCAGGAGCGCCGGGTCTCCGCGATGTTCTCGCGCTACGGCGTCGACATGCTGCGGCGCATGGCCGGGCTGTCCGACGTGGTGGACGACAGCGACGTGGCCGGGCTCTCGGTGGTGCTCTCCTGGCTCAAGCCGGGCACGAGCAAGCCGGGACAGCAAGCGGTGAACGAGACCGTCGCCCTCTTCATCGACAAGACCACCGCGGCCGACTTCCTGGCCAAGCGCGTGGGCGGCGAGGAGTTCATGAGCCGCGCCCGGTTCAACGTGTTCGACGGCGAGCGGCTCCTGGGCCGGCTGCCGATCGAGGTGTGGGAGGACTCCTTCAACTCCACGTACAAGCTCTCCAACTACACCCCGCCCAAGGGGGCCCGGTGCCAGTGATCCGGCTGGCCTGACCCCCTCCGGCCCCGCGACCCGCCCGCCCCCAACTCCCTCGATTCACGGGATATTTCTGCCTCACCGTCGGCAGTTTGACACCCCCCAGGGGTTCCGCTAGCATCGAATCCGAGCGTTGGCGATGAAATTACCCAATCGACAGAAGACCCAGTTTTCCCTCGTCTATCTGTTCATCGCCCTAATGGTCGTCTTCGGGGTGCAGAGCTGGCTCCGGGCCCCGCGCACCATCGACATCCCCATGAGTCAGTTCCTCACCCTCGTGCACGAGGGCAAGGTCCTGCGGGTCTCGCTGGGCGAGCGCGAGATCCAGGGAGTGCTCAAGCCGGGCGCGCTGCCGACGCCCCCCGCCGGCCCGGGCGACAAGCTCCGGGAGCTGCTGGGGGCCCAGCAAGGGCCGGTCATCTTCACCACCGCGCGCATCCCGGCCACCGACGACTACGACATCGTCCGCGAGCTGCAGGCGAGCAAGGTCGAGTTCTCGGGCCGGATCGAGTCCACCTTCTGGCGCGACCTCATCTCCTGGCTGGTGCCGCTCGTGCTGATGGCCGCGCTGTGGCTCTTCCTGATGCGGCGCATGGGGGGCGGCCCCACCCAGGCGCTGTCGTTCGGGCGCTCCAAGGCCAAGATCTACGACCGCAAGGAGCTGAAGACCACCTTCGCGGACGTGGCCGGCGTGGAGGAGGCCAAGGCCGAGCTGATGGAGGTCGTCGACTTCCTGAAGAACCCCAAGAAGTACCAGCGCCTCGGCGGCCGCATCCCGAAGGGCGTGCTGCTGGTGGGTCCCCCCGGCACCGGCAAGACCCTGCTGGCCCGGGCGGTGGCGGGCGAGGCGGACGTGCCGTTCTTCTTCCTCTCCGGCTCCGAGTTCGTGGAGATGTTCGTGGGCGTGGGCGCCTCCCGCGTACGCGATCTCTTCGAGCAGGCCAAGGAGAAGGCGCCCTGCATCGTGTTCATCGACGAGCTGGACGCCATCGGCAAGACGCGCGCGGGCAACACCGGCTTCCTCTCCGGGCACGACGAGCGGGAGCAGACGCTCAACCAGCTGCTCGCGGAGATGGACGGCTTCGACTCCTCCAAGGGCGTGATCATCATGGCCGCGACCAACCGGCCCGAGGTGCTGGACGCGGCGCTGCTGCGCGCGGGCCGCTTCGATCGCCAGGTGGTGGTGGACAAGCCCGACGTGAAGGGCCGCGAGGCCATCCTGATCGTCCACGCCCGCAACGTGAAGCTGGCCCCGAGCGTGGACCTGAAGGTGCTGGCCGCCCGCACCCCCGGCATGGCGGGCGCGGACCTCGCCAACATCATCAACGAGGCCGCGCTGCTGGCCGCGCGCAAGGGCAAGGACGCGGTCGACATGGCCGACCTCGAGGAGGCGGTGGACCGCGTGGTGGGTGGCCTCGAGCGCAAGAGCCGCGTGCTCTCCGAGAAAGAGCGCGACATCGTCGCGCATCACGAGATCGGTCACGCATTGGTCGCCTCCTCCCTGCCCAACGCGGACCCGGTGCACAAGGTGACGATCATCCCGCGCGGGGTGGCCGCGCTGGGCGCCACCTACCAGCTGCCGCTGGAGGACCGCTATCTCCTCACCCGGGGCGAGCTGGAGGACCGCATCGCGGTCCTGCTCGGCGGCCGGGTGGCGGAGGAGATCATCTACGGCGAGGTCTCGACCGGCGCCCACAACGACCTCGAGCGCGCCACCGAGATGGCCCGCCTCATGGTCATGCAGTACGGCATGTCCGAGCAGCTCGGGCCCATGACCTTCGGCGGCGGGCCGCAGGCGATGTTCCTGCGCGGCTCGGGCCTGCCGCAGGAGCGCGAATACAGCGAGGAGAGCGCGCGTCGCATCGACGGCGAGACCCGCAGCATCATCGACCGCATCTACGACCGCGCGCGCGACCTGCTCACCACCCGCAAGCGGGTGCTGGTGGAGGCCGCCGCCGAACTGAAACAAAAAGAGACGCTCGAGGGCGACCGGCTGCGGCAGTTGCTGGCCGGCGAGCCCGTGGGGGCACGGGAATGATCTCTCTGAAGCGCAGCACGCTCGGATTCGTGGTCCTCGTCACACTTGTGGTCGGCGCGGGGCTCGGCACGTGGGGCGCGGGCGCGGTCGACCAGGTCAAGCCCGCGCCGGGCGTGGTCGCACCCCTGCCCGCGGGCACCCAGCCGCGGGTGGTGCCCGCGGCGCTGCCCATCCCCTCCGGCAGCTTCGCCCAGGTGGCGGAGAGCGTGGGCCCGGCGGTGGTCAACATCAACACCGTCACCCGGGTCAGCGGACGCACCCCGGTGGAGGAGTTCTTCGGCGACGAGCTGCTGAAGCGCTTCTTCGGCGACGTCCCCGAGAAGCAGCAGGTGCAGCGCAGCCTCGGGTCCGGGGTGATCGTCGACCCCTCCGGCATCGTGCTGACCAACGCGCACGTGGTGGAGCGCGCCACCGAGATCGAGGTCGTCACCGCGGACGGCAAGAAGCACAAGGCCAAGCCGCTGGGCTCCGACCGCAAGACCGACCTCGCGGTGCTGCGGCTGCAGGGCGGCGGGCCCTACCCGGCGGCCAACCTGGGCGACTCCGACCGGGTCAAGGTCGGCGACTGGGTGCTGGCCATCGGCTCCCCGTTCGGCCTGCAGCAGACGGTCACCGCGGGCATCATCAGCGCCAAGGGCCGCTCCATCGGACAGGGGCCCTTCGACGACTTCCTGCAGACCGACGCCGCCATCAACCCCGGCAACTCGGGCGGCCCGCTCGTCAACATGTCGGGCGAGGTGGTGGGCATCAACAGCGCGATCCTCTCGCGCACCGGCGGCAACGTGGGCATCGGCTTCTCGATCCCGGTGAACATGGCCAAGCGGATCTACACCGAGCTCGCGGCCAAGGGGAAGGTGACCCGCGGCTGGCTCGGCGTCTCCATCCAGCCGCTCACCCCCGAGCTGGCCAAGGGCTTCGGGCTCAAGGAGCCCAACGGGGTGCTGATCTCCGACGTCATGCAGGACAGCCCCGCGGCCGCGGCCGGGGTGACGTCCGGCGACATCGTCATCGAGTTCGACCGCAAGAAGGTCGACTCGCCGCAGGACCTGCAGAAGGTGGTGGCCGCGACCCCGCCGGGCCGCGCGGTGCCGCTCAAGGTGTGGCGCGACAAGAGCGAGAAGATGCTCGAGATCAAGATCGGCGAGACGCCCGACGAGGCGGTGGCGCTCAAGTCCACCAACAAGGGCAAGGGCCTGCTCGGCATGGACGTGCGTCCGATCACGCCCGAGCTGGCGCGCCAGCTCAACCTGCGCACTCCGGACGGGGTGATCGTGTTCTCGGTGGACGAGGACAGCCCCGCGTCGGAGGCCGGATTGCAGCGCGGCGACGTCATCCGCGAGGTGAACCGCCAGCGCGTTCGCAACCTCGCAGACTTCGAGAAGGCTACCAAGGACGTGAAGGACGGCGACCGCGTCACCGTGCTGCTGCAGCGGGGGCCGCAGTCGCTCTACGTCGCGTTCACGGTGGCGCGGGGGTAGTCCTTATGCGGCGCCGTCGTAGGTTTCGCGCCGGCTCATCTTGCGCTGGAGCGAGAGATAGCCGTCGCGGGTGAGCGGGGGCCTGGCCTGGGCCACGACCTGGCGGGCGATCTCGGCGTTGTCGGCGAGGAGGTCGACCACCATCGAGGCGAGGGCCTTGGCGTTGGTGAGGTAGGTGAGCGTGGGGTCGACGATCTCGTAGTCGGCGCCGTGGGGCGTGCCCTTGGCGCCGCCCACGTAGGGGTGGATGATCGGCATCACCTGCCCCAGGTCGCCCATGTCGGTGGAGCCGGTCCGGTGCTGGATCGTGCGCACGTTGTCGGCGCCCACCAGGTCCGCCGCGATGCCGCGGAAGCGCTCCACCAGCAGCGAGTCGCAACGTAGCGGCATGTAGCCGGGCAGGGTCTCGATCTCCACCGTGGCGCCCAGGGCGAGGGCGCCGGCCCGCAGCGCGCGGTCCACCTTGCGGTCCGCGTCGGCGATGGCCTCGAGCGTCTTGCCGCGCACGAACGTCTCGAGCCGCACCTCGCCCGGGATCACGTTCACCTGGCTGCCGCCGTGGGTGATGATCGGGTGCACCCGGATGGTGTCCTCGTCGCGGAAGGTCTCGCGCAGGGCGTTGATCGCCATCAACCCGATGTTGGCCGCGTAGAGCGCGTTGACGCCCATGTGGGGCGCCCCGCCCGCGTGCGAGGCGCGGCCGATGTAGCGCACCGTCTTCACCACGCAGCCGTTGTTGGACATCGGCACCGCGAGCTTGCCCTCCTCGCGGCGCGGGGTGGCGTGGATCATCATCCCCAAGTCCACGTCGTCGAGGTGCCCCAGGCGCAGCATCTCCGGCTTGCCGCCCATGAACTCGAGCCGGCCCGCGTCGCGCTGGGCCACCCGCCACTCCACGTCGCCGTACTCCTCGGCGGGCACGCCCACGAAGGCGACCCGTCCGGCCAGATGATCGAAGGCACCCGCCTCCAGCAGCCCCATCGCCGCGCCGAGCATTCCCGCGACCTGCGCATTGTGCCCGCAGGCGTGGGCCGCGCCGGTCTCCGGATCCGCCACCGGATGGCCCACCACCACGAGGGCGTCGAGCTCGCCGAAGAGCGCCAGGGTGGGCCCGTCGCCCGCGCGCCCGGAGGCATCGGCCCGCACGCCGGTGAGGGCCAGGCCGGTGCGCGGGGCCAGTCCCATCCGCTCGAAGGTCTGGGCGACGAGCTTCGCGGTCTTGAACTCCTTGAACCCGAGCTCGGGCTGCCGCCGGATGGTCTCCCCGAGCGCGATGATCTCCTCCCCGCGCCGGTCGATCGCCGCCTGCACCTTCTGCGTGAGTTCGCCCTTGGTCATGGATTCCTCCCTAACGCCCGCCGGTCACCGCCAGGGTGTGTCCCGTGATGTAGGTGGCCTCGTCGGAGGCCAGGAACAGGACCGCGTCCGCGACCTCCTCGGGCCGGCCGAGGCGGCGAAGCGGCGTCATGCGGGTCGGGCTGAACTCCACCGTCTCGTCGAGACGGCGGAGGTCGCCGCCCACCCGCTCGGTGTCGATGGGCCCGGGCGCCACCGCGTTGACGTTGATGCCGTGCTGGGCCAGCTCGAGCGCCACGTCCCGGATGAAGCCGTGCACGCCGGCCTTGGCCGCGGAGTAGGCCGCCCCGCCCTGGTAGTACGCGGTCCACGGCGTGCCCTCCCGGGCCCCGGAGGAGATGCACACGATGCGGCCGTAGCGGCGCTTCATCATGTGCGGCACCGCGGCGCGGGTGCAGAGGAAGGTGGAGCGGAGGTTCAGCCGCAGCGTGAAGTCCCAGTCCGCCGCCGACATCTCCCAGATGCGCGCGTTGCGGCTGCCCCCCACGTTGTTGACCAGGATGTCGAGGCGTCCGCCGCCGCGCTCCACCGCGGCCGCCACCAGGCGCGCGGCGGGCTCCTCCTCGGTCACGTCGCCGACCACGCCGGCGGCGCGCCCGCCCGCGGCGCCGATGCGTGTCACCACGCCGTCGAGCGCTCCGCCGTCCACGTCGCCCAGCACCACCAGCGCACCCTCGCGGGCCAGCCGCTCCGCGATCGCGCGGCCCAGGCCGTGGGCCGCGCCGGTCACCACCGCCACCTTGTCGTCGAGTCGAGCCATGGCGGGCATAGTATATTCGCTCGGCTCGCCGCCAACCGAGATGAGTTAGAATTCTCCCCGCCGATTCTCGACCCCGAGGAGGATTCGACCCGATGCCGACCCGTCGCGACCTGTTCAAGCAGGCCGGGGCCGCCGCCGCGCTCGCCGCGCTGCACCCGGTGACCGCCCGCGCCCAGGCCAGGAAGCCCAACGTCACCATCGGGTATCCGTCGACCCCCGAGACGATCGACCCACACCAGTTCCGCTCGGTGCTGAGCGGCTCGATCATCAACCTGATGGGCGAGGGTCTGCTCACGCGCGATCCCCAGACCATGGAGATCAAGCCGCTGCTCGCGGAGTCGGTGAAGAACCTCAACCCGAACACGTGGGAGATCAAGCTTCGCAAGGGCATCAGGTTCCACAACGGGGAGGAGTTCAACGCGGAGTGCGTCAAGTTCACCATCGAGCGGGCCATCCACTCGAAGCTCAACACCCTGTCCAAGCTGACGTGGCCGCCGTCGTTCGGTCAGGACGTGTCGATCGTCGATCCCCACACCGTCCGCATCGTCACCAAGGTGCCGGACCCGATGGTGCCGAGCCGGCTGGCCGCGGAGTCCATGACCATGGCCCCCGCCAAGGGGCTCGCCGACTACCGGGAGAAGTTCGTCACCGACCGCTTCATCGGCACCGGCCCCTTCAAGCTCGTGGAGCACGTGGTGGGTGACCGGGTGGTGGTGGAGGCCAACCCCGTCTACTGGGGCCCGAAGCCGCCGTCGCAGCGGATCGTGATCCAGGTGATTCCCGACGCGGCCACGCGGCTGGCCGCGCTCCAGCGCGGCGACATCGACATCATGCTGAACCTGCCCTTCCCGCTCGCGCCCACCGTGGAGTCGGATCCGAGCCTGCGCGTCTACTCCGAGCTCTCCTCCCTCACGCACGGCATCCTGTTCAACGCTCGCGAGTCGGCGCCCCTCCGGGACCGGCGGGTGCGCCAGGCGCTCAACATGGCGGTGGACCGCGCGGCCATCCTCAAGGGCCTCTACGTCGGACGCGGCCAGTTCCTCAACACCGTCACCGGGAAGAACGTGGCCAACACGATGGACCCCGGCCCCTATCCCTACGACCCGGCGAAGGCCAAGGCCCTCCTCGCCGAGGCCGGCTTCGGCCAGGGCTTCGAGCTGACGCTCTGGCAGTCGATCGGTCGCTGGGTGCTGGCCGAGGAGACCGCGCAGGTCATCGCCGGGTACTGGGACAAGGTCGGGGTCAAGACCAAGGTGCAGGTGCTGGAGTGGGCCGAGTTCAACAAGCGGTCCGGCGCGGGAGCCCAGAAGGACTGCTTCTACTACGCCTTCATCAACGGCACCTGGGACGCCTCCTACACCGTGCAGCGCTTCAAGCCCGATTTCGCGACCTTCCGCTACTTCGACGCCTCCGGCGACCTCCTCAAGACCATCGAGGAGTACGAGCGCACGTTCGATGCGAAGCGGCGCAAGGAGCTGGGGGCCAAAGCCCTCACCGGGCTGCACGACGAGGCGGTGTGGCTCTTCCTCTGGCAGCTCGACGAGCTGTTCGGGGTCACCAGGAAGGTGAAGGGCTTCCGGATGCGTCCCGACAACGTGCTCCACATGCGCGAGACGTACGTGGAGGCCTGAAGCGCTCCCGTTCCTCCTGCGCCGGCTCGGCCACGCCGCGATAGTAGCCGTCGGGGTATCTCTAGTGGTCTTCGGGCTCGTCCATCTCTCGGGCGATCCGGTGCTGCTCATGGTCTCGAGCGACTCGCCGCCGGACGTGGTGGCCACCACCCGCCACGCCCTCGGCTTCGACCGGCCCCTGCACCAGCAGTTCGGCGACTACGTGGGTCGCGTGGCCCGGGGAGACCTGGGCATCTCGCTGCGGAGCAACCGGCCGGTCGGCGCCCTCATCCGCGAGCGCCTGCCCGCGACGGTGGAGCTCACGGTGGCCGCGCTCCTGATCGCGGCCGCGGTGGCCATCCCGGCCGGCATCGTCTCCGCGGTCAAGCGCGGCTCCGCGATCGACCGGGTGGCGATGGTGGGCGCGGTGGCCGGTCAGGCGGTGCCGATCTTCTGGCTCGCCCTCCTCCTGATCACGCTCTTCGGCGTCCACCTGCGCTGGCTGCCCGTCTTCGGGCGCGGCTCCCTCGCCCACCTCGTGCTGCCCGCGGTCAGCCTCTCCACCGTGATCCTGGGCCGCCTCGCCCGCCTCGTGCGCTCCTCGATGCTGGAGGTCCTCGGCCAGGACTACGTGCGCACCGCGCGGGCCAAGGGAGTGGGCGAGCTGCGGGTCCTGGCCGGGCACGCCCTGAAGAACGCGGCGATCCCCATCGTGACCCTGCTCGGGCTGCAGTTCGCCCAGCTCCTGGGGGGCGCGGTGGTGACCGAGACCATCTTCGCGTGGCCGGGCATCGGCCGTCTGGTGGTCGAGGCGATCTTCAACCGCGACTTCCCGGTGGTGCAGGGCGTGGTGCTGGTGGTCTCCCTGATCTTCGTGGCGGTGAACCTGCTGGTCGATCTGGCCTACGCCGCGCTCGACCCGCGCATCCGCACCGAGACCGCCTGATGCGACGCGACGTGGTGTTCTGGGTCTCCGCGGCGGCCCTGACCGCGATCCTCGCCTCCGCCCTGTTCGCGGAGCGCCTGGCGCCCTACGGACCCAACGACCAGGACATCCTGCAGCGGCTGCAGCCGCCGGACCTGTCCGCCCACGTGCTCGGCACCGACGAGGTGGGACGCGACATCCTGAGCCGCCTCATCTACGGAGCCCGGATCTCCCTGCTGGTCGGGGTGATCGCGGTCGGCTTCTCGTGCCCGCTCGGCGTGCTGGTGGGGCTGGTGGCCGGCTACGCGGGCCGGCGCGTGGACTCGGTCCTGATGCACGTCACCGACATCCAGCTCGCGATCCCCACCATCCTGCTCGCCATCGCGGTGGTGGCGGTGCTGGGCCCCGGCCTGCCCAACGTGATCCTCACCCTGAGCGTGACCGGCTGGACGCTCTATGCGCGCCTGGTGCGCGGCGAGACCCTCGCGGTCAAGACCCGGGACTTCGTGCAGGCCGCGCGCGCCAACGGGGCCGGCGACACCCGCATCATGATGCGCCACGTGCTGCCCAACGTGGTCTCGCCGGTGATCGTGGTGGCGGTCTTCGCGGTGGCCAACATGATCATCCTGGAGGCCACCCTCTCGTTCCTGGGCCTGGGGGTGGAGCCGAGCGTGGTGACGTGGGGCCGGATGCTGAACGGCGGCCGCCTCTACCTCCGCACCGCCTGGTGGCTGACCGCGTTTCCCGGCCTCGCCATCTTCGTCACGGTGCTCGCGGTCAACCTCCTGGGCGACCACCTGCGCGACTGGCTCGACCCCCGCCTCCGCGGCTCTCTGGGCAGCGCGGTCTGAACGCGCCCCGCGAAAGCGGTTCCGCGGGAAATGCGTCGGCCCCGGCCGGGCGTGTCGCGACCGCGCGGCTTGTCGATTCGCCATCGCGAGCTACCGCATTGCCGATCGGCGCAACCCCCATAGCACCAGAATGCTGCACGCCACGATCGCGATCGACACGCTCACAAAACCGACCGTGACGATCGCCTCTTGCCACGGTCGACCCCCGTGACCAGCCCCCGTGATTGGTGAGAGAGCCGCCGTTCCAAGAATCGCCGCGAGCGATGTGACTGCCCAGTTGGCATATGTGCCGTAGAGCGCCGTCCAGTATGCGGTCGAGCTCAGCCCCGGAGATAGCCTCACGTGCGCCCACGCGGCACCCAGCGCGACGAGGAAGATTCCGTTCATCACCCCTTCCAGGTGTGCGGCCAGCCCCATGCGAGGATTGGCGAACTTCGGCTCGACGAAACCCGTGAGGAGGCCGAGCAAGAACAAGAACATTCCGTACCAGATCAGACGACGGCTGGCGTCTGTCACTGCTCCGGCCTTCTTCCTCCCGCTCGCGCTCTCCAGACGAGAATCAGCGCGTGAAGATCGCCTCGGGGATCAGCGCCGAGACCACGTAGTTGGGCACGTCGACCACGTTGCTCACGCGCAGGTCGACCGCCACGCTCGAGATCACGTAGGCCTGCTCGCGGGTCCAGCCGCGCTCCTGCAGGAGCTCGATCATGTTCAGCAGCGCATTGCGGCACGCGAGGGTCAGGTTCTCGCCCTCGTTCACGCCGTCGTCGCGGATCGGCATGCCGGTGGCGGCCAGGAAGCGCTTCGGCACGGCCCACTCGGGCGGCGCGAAGTAGTCGCGGTGGCGGAAGCGCGGCCCGCGGGCCAGGCTCTTGCCCGCGCCCTTGACGACCTTGAACTTCACCACCGCGGTGGCGCCCATCTCGACCGCGGTCACGCACACCTCGCCGTCGCCCTGGGCGAAGTGGCCGTCGCCCACCGAGAACAGGGCGCCCTCCACCGCGACCGGCAGCTGCAGCGTGCAGCCCTTGGTCATCTGCTTGACGTCCATGTTGCCGCCGTTCTCGCGCGGCGGGATCGTCCGGAGACCCTCGGTGGCGGCGGCGCCCTTGCCCGGCACCGCCCCCGCCGGATCCGGCGTCAGCACGAGCCCGCCCCGGCTCAGCAGGGCCTGCTCGCGCTTGGCCCACGCGGCGACCTGCTCGCGCGACGGCGCGAGCCCGATCACGCCCATGAACGGGGCTCCCGGGATGCGCACCCCGGGGAGCTGGGGCGAGGTGGCCCAGCCATCGGCGATGCGCCAGTGCACGAGATAGGGCACGGTGTAGAGGTCGCGCAGGAAGCCGAGCCCGGGCACGATCCCGGTGAAGGCGTGCGGCTGCGGGAGGATGTCCACGAACTCCACCTCGAGCAGGTCGCCCGGCCGCGCGCCCTTGACCAGCACCGGACCCGTGAGGGGATGCACCGCGCCCGTGTCCATCGCGGCCATGCCGTCCGCGGTGACGCTGGGGCCGAGCTGGCCGTCGACGCCGTCGCGGGTCTCGAGCAGGACTTCCTCGCCCTCGCTCACCTCGAGGATCGGTGGGACGTCCGGGTGCCAGCGGTTGTGCCCGGTCTTCGGCTGCTCGGCGATGCGCTTGCTCCGATCGATCTCCAGGCTCTTCATGACGTGCTCCCTGAGGCGCCGGCGGCGCGGAACGCGCGCCACCGCTCCTCGGCCTGCGCGAAGCCGGGTCCACGATCGATCAGGGGCAGGTCGCGGGCCCGGCGCGCCCGCTCCTCCTGGGTGGCGGTCTTGTCGACCTCGAGGGTCGCCGGATCCACCACCACGCCGTAGTCCTCGAGAGCGCCGCGCGGCGTGACGAAGCCGCGCGCCACGTCCTGCCGCACCCGCTCCGGCTCGCGCGCGAGAGGATCACCCCACCCGCCTCCGCCGCAGGTCTCCAGCCGCAGCAGGTCGCCGCGCTTCAGCACGATCCCGTCGCCCAGCGCGGGCAGCACGCGCTCCTCGGGCGTGTCCGGGTTGAGCACGATGCGCCCGGTCCGCCCGGCGCCGCCGCCCGCCACCCCGTAGGGCGCGACCACCGTGTTCTCCATGCGGGTGGCGAGCTCCGCCCGCTCGGCCAGCACGCGCACGTCGCGGATCACCCCGGTGCCTCCGCGCTGCAGCCCGGGGCCGCCCGAGTCGGGCCGCACCGCGTACCGCTCCACCCGCAGCGGGAAGTCGCGCTCCACGTACTCCACCGGGTAGTTCTCCTGCGCGATGTAGTAGATGACGTCCACCCCGTCCGCGAACGGGCGCGCTCCCAGGCCGACGCCGAGACCCTCGATGCACAGGATGGGCCGCTGGCGCGCCGCGTCCCAGGCGCGGAAGTAGTAGAGGACGTAGACGGGCGAGCCCGCGGGCACCCGGCCGCCGTTGGCCTGGGCCAGGGTGCCGAAGATGCACGACATCACGCGGAACCGGGTGTTGGCGCGCATGCCGAGCGGAGCCGGGAAGCGCGGCTTCAGCACGCTGCCCTCGCGGGCGATCCACTCGTCGAGGTTCCGGAGCAGGCCCTCGTTGACCTCGAGGTCTCCGTCGAGCGACTGCAGGTAGCGCCCGAACGCGATGCGGAGCAGCCCCGCGTTCGTGGTGAAGTTGATGGGCCCGCGCGCCTGGTCGTCGGAGGCGGAGCCGTCCAGACGCACGTGGTCGCCGCGCCGCGCGAGGGTCAGGTCGATGCGGTAGGGCCGCGCCTCGGTGCCGCCGTCGCTGTCCAGGAAGTCGTGGAAGCGCCACTCGCCCTGCGGGATCAGCTCCAGGAACAGCTCGCGGGCGCGGGCTCCGGTCTGGGCGATGATCTCCTCGAAGGCGGCCAGCACGGTGTCCATCCCGTAGCGCCCGCACAGCTCGCCCAGACGGGTCTCGGCGAGGCGGCAGGAGGCCATCATGGCCCGGGTGTCGCCCTCCACCAGGTCGGGCAGCCGCGAGTTGCGGAGGAAGATCCGGTACGCCTCCTCGTTGAGCTGGCCCTCGCGAACTATTCGCACGGGGGGCACGAGAACTCCCTCGTGGTAGATCTCGGTGGCGTGCGGAGAGATCGAGCCCGCGCGCAGCCCGCCGATGTCCTGGTAGTGCCCGAAGGTGGTGGCGAAGGCGACCAGGCGGCCCTCGTGGAAGATCGGCACCGCGAACACCATGTCCTGGTGGTGCTGCACCGCCCCGTCGGAGACGTAGGGATCGTTGAACCAGTAGACGTCGCCCGGACGCATGGTCTCGAGCGGGTAGGTCTTCACGATCGCCTGGAGCATGCCGGGACCGCTGCCCGAGATGTGGCAGGCCACGATGCGCCCGCGAGTGTCGAAGATGCCGACGAAGTAGTCCTTCTTCTCCTTGATGAAGGGCGACATCGCGCACCGCTCCATCAGCAGCTCCATGTCGCGGATCGCCGAGGCCAGGCTGCCCCGGATGATCTCCAGCGTGATCGGGTCGACGCGGGGCTCAGCCATGGGAGCGCTCCAGGAGGATGTTGTGCGCGGCGTCGACGCGGGCCCGGAAGCCCGGAGCCACCAGCGGCGTGGCGTCGCTCTGCTCGATGATGGCGGGCCCCTCGAAGACCATCCCCTCGGCCAGGCCCTCGCGGGCGTAGGACGGCGTATCGACGAAGCCGCCGCCGCGGAAGTAGACGGGGCGGCTTCCGGTCATCGCGGCCTCGAGCCGGCCGGCACCGCCCGCGGCCACGCCCCGCGCCCGGTGCGGGAGCGCCCCGACCGCGGTCAGCCGGAGATTGACCAGCTCCACCGGCGCCGACGGGAGATCGTAGCTGTAGAGCCGCCGGTGCTCGGCGTGGAAGGTGGCCACCAGGGCGCGGAGCCGCTCCGCGCTGACCGGGCCCTCGCCCAGCACGCACGTCAGCTCGAAGCTCTGGTGCTCGTAGCGCAGATCGGCGGCGCGCTCGAAGCGCTGCCGGTCGCGCGGCACCTGCTCGCCCGCGAGCCAGCCCTCGGCCTGACGCTCGAGCTCGCCCCACGCCGCCTCCAGCTCCGCCACCTGGGGTGCACCCGCCTCGGCGAGGTGCCGCGCCCCGACGCCCGCGGTCCTGACGAAGGTGGAGCGGATGTCGGTGTCGAGCAGCCCCCAGGTCGAGAGCACCCCGGGGCGCGGGGGAATCACGACGGTCGGGATGTCGAGCAGCTCCGCGAGCCGGCAGGCGTGGAGCGGCCCCGCCCCGCCGAAGGCGACCAGGGCGAAGCGACGCGGGTCGTGGCCCCGCCCCACCGAGACGGTGCGGATCGCCCGGGCCATCGCGTTGTCGATGATCTCGATCACGCCCGCGGCGGCCTCCTCCACTTCGAGGCCGAGCGGCCGGCCGATGCGCGCCGCCATCGCGTCGCGCGCCGCGGCCACGTCGAGGGGCAGCTCGCCGCCCAGCAGCGCGGCGGGGATGCGCCCCAGGATCAGGTGCGCGTCGGTGACGGTCGGCTCGGTGCCGCCGCGGTGATAGCAGACCGGGCCCGGCTCGGCCCCGGCGCTGCGCGGCCCCACCGTGAGCCGCCCGGCGCTGGTCACCGCCGCGATCGATCCTCCGCCCGCCCCGATGGTGTGGATGTCCACGATCGGCAGCTTCAGCGGGAACGGCCCGACCATGCCGTCCTTGGTGACCTCGGGCCGGCCGTCGCGCACCAGGCAGATGTCGGCGCTGGTGCCGCCCACGTCGATCGAGATGATGTCGCCGAAGCCGGCCGAGCGCCCCACCCCGACCGCGCCCACCACGCCCGCGGCGGGACCGGAGAGCACGGTCTGCACCGGCTGGCGCACGCAGGTGGCCGCGCTCGTCACCCCGCCGTCCGACTTCATGATGAGCAGCGGGGCCTGCACGCCCTCCCCGTCCAGGGCCTCCCGCAGCACGCTCACGTAGCGGCTCACCGGCGGCATCACCGCCGCGTTCAGCGCGGTGGCCATGGTGCGCTCGAACTCGCGAAACTGCGGCAGCACCTCGGAGGAGACCGAGACGAGCACCCCCGGGTATTCCTCGGCCAGGATCGCCTGCATGCGCTGCTCGTGGACCGGGTTGGCGTAGGCGTGCAGGAACACCACCGCCACCGCGGGAACTCCCAGCTGGGCGAGCTGGCGCGCCAGCGCGCGCGCCGCCGGCTCGTCGAGCGGGGCGAGCACCGAGCCGTCCGCGTCGAGCCGCTCGGCCACCTCGAACACGCGCTCGGGCGTGATCGGGCGCGTGGGCTTCGACCAGCCGTACAGGTTGCCGTGTCGCGGGATGTCGTGGCGCCCGATCTCCAGCACGTACTTGAAGCCGGCGGTGGTCACCAGCGCGGTGGGCGGCGTCTTGCCCTCCAGGATCGCGTTGGTCGCGGTGGTGGTGCCGTGGAACACGCGCAGCACGTCGCCGGGAGCGCGACCGGCCAGGGCCAGGACCTTGCGCACCGCGGTGATGAAGCCGGTCGAGAGATCGCCGGGCGTCGACGGGGTCTTGGCCACCCAGAGCGCGCCGCTCGCGGAATCGGTGAACGTGATGTCGGTGAACGTGCCGCCGACGTCGATCGCGAGGGTGCAGGTCTTGGCCACGGGCGCGCCCATTGTAGACCCACCTCTGGCCCCGGAAAAGACGGCCCTGGCCAGCCAACCCCGAAGCCGTCTGCTACACTTCAGTCGAGCCGACTCAAGCGGCGCGGACTTCCGAGCCCGGCGCCGCTTCGTCGTCTAAACATATGGAATTCAAGGACTATTACAAGACCCTCGGGGTCGACCGCTCGGCGGACGACAAGGCGATCAAGACCGCCTACCGGAAGCTCGCCCGCAAGTACCATCCCGACGTCAACAAGGGGGCGGCGGAGCGCTTCAAGGAGATCAGCGAGGCCTACACGGTCCTCTCGGATCCGGAGAAGCGCAAGCGCTACGACACGCTCGGCCCCGACTGGGAGCGCTACGCCCAGGCCGGCGCGGGCGCCACCGCGGGCGGCGGACGCTCGCCGTTCGAGGGACGGGGCAACGTCCGCTTCAGCCAGGAGGGCGACCTCGGCGGCTTCTCCGACTTCTTCCGCACGATCTTCGGAGGTGACGTGGGGGGATTTCGCCGCGGCGAGGCGCGCCCCGGGGTCGAGTTCGAGTACGGCGACCTCGGGGACCTGGGCGGCTTCGGCGCCGGACTCGGCGCGTCGCGGGGCGGCGACGTGGAGGCCGGCATCGAGCTCACCCTCGAGGAGGCGTTCCGCGGCGCGCGCAAGACGATCGCGCTCGAGCTCGACGAGCCCTGCTCGCAGTGCGGCGGCTCCGGCAACGTGAGCCGTCGCCCCTGCCCGCGCTGCCACGGCACCGGCTGGGCCAAGGCCACGCGCAACCTCGACGTGAAGATCCCGGCCGGCGTCGAGACCGGCTCGCGGGTGCGGGTCGCCGCGGGCGGGCCGGGCGGCGGGCGCGGCGATCGCCGCGACCGGGGTGACCTCTACCTGCGGGTGACGGTGGCTCCGGACCCGCGGTTCGAGCGCGAGGGCAACGACCTGCACGTGGACCTGCCGGTGCCGGTGACGGTGGCGGCCCTCGGCGGCGAGATCTCGGTGCCGACCCTCAAGGGCCAGGTGTCGATGAAGATCCCGCCCGAGACGTCGAGCGGCAAGGTGTTTCGTCTCCGCGGCTACGGCATGCCGCACCTCAAGGGCGGCGGCGCGGGGGACGAGCTGGTGAAGGTACAGATCGCGATTCCAACCGGGCTGAGCCCGAGAGAAAAAGAGCTCTTCGAGGAGATGAAGAAGCTCAGAGCGGAGAACAAGTGAGATGAGGCTGGACAAGCTGACCGTCAAGGCCCAGGAAGCGATCCAGGCCGCGCAGTCCCTCGCGGATCAGGGCGACCACCAGGCGATCGAGCCCGAGCACCTGCTGCTCGCGCTCCTGCAGCAGCAGGAGGGCGTGGTGGGGCCGCTGCTCGCCAAGCTGGGGGCCCGGCCGGAGGCAATCGCGCGCCAGGTGCAGTCCGAGATCGACAAGCTGCCCAAGGTCCGGGGCGGCAGCGGGCGGCAGTATGCCTCCGCGCGCTTCGAGGGCGTGGTCAACCGGGCGTGGGAGGAGGCGGAGCGGCTCAAGGACGAGTACGTCTCGACCGAGCATCTGCTCATCGCCATCGCCCAGGAGAAGGGCGGCGCGACCGCGCGCCTGCTCGCCGCCGCCGGCGTGAGCCCGGAGGCGATCTATCGGTCCCTGGTCGAGGTGCGGGGCACCCAGCGGGTGACCGACCCGAACCCGGAGGACAAGTACCAGGCGCTGCAGCGCTACTCCAAGGACCTGACCGACCTCGCGCGCAAGGGCAAGCTGGACCCGGTCATCGGACGGGACGAAGAAATCCGTCGTGTAGTCCAGGTCCTCTCCCGGCGCACCAAGAACAACCCGGTGCTGATCGGCGAGCCCGGCGTGGGCAAGACCGCGATCGTCGAAGGGCTCGCGCAGCGCATCGTGGCCGGCGACGTGCCGGAGGGGCTCAAGAACAAGCGCCTGGTCGCGGTGGACATCGCGGCCATGGTGGCGGGAGCCAAGTACCGCGGCGAGTTCGAGGATCGCCTGAAGGCGGTGCTGCGCGAGATCACCGAGTCCGCGGGCGAGATCATCTGCTTCATCGACGAGCTGCACACCCTGGTGGGGGCGGGCGCGGCGGAGGGCGCGGTGGACGCGGCCAACATGCTGAAGCCGGCCCTGGCCCGCGGCGAGCTGCGTTGCGTGGGCGCCACCACGCTCGATGAGTACCGCAAGCACATCGAGAAGGACGCCGCGCTGGAGCGCCGCTTCCAGCCGGTCCTGGTGCGCGAGCCCTCGGTGGAGGACACCATCGCGATCCTCCGCGGGCTCAAGGAGAAGTACGAGGTCCACCACAAGGTCAAGATCAAGGACGCGGCCCTGGTGGCGGCGGCGGTGCTCTCGCACCGCTACATCGCGGACCGCTTCCTGCCCGACAAGGCCATCGACCTGATCGACGAGGCCTCCTCGCGCCTGCGCATCGAGATCGACTCGATGCCCGCCGAGCTCGACGAGATCCGGCGGCGCATCATGCAGCTCGAGATCGAGCGGGTGTCGGTGGCCCGCGAGTCCGACGACGTCTCGCGCGAGCGCCTGGCCCGCCTCGACACCGAGCTGGCCGAGCTGCGCGAGAAGTCCTCCCAGCTCCAGAGTCAGTGGCAGGCCGAGAAGGCCGCCATCACCGCCATCGGCAAGATCAAGGAGGAGGGCGAGGCGGCCCGCGCCGCGATGGCGGACGCGGAGCGCCGCGGCGACCTCCAGAAGGCGGCCGAGCTGCGCTACGGGACCCTCATGACCATCGACAAGCGCCTCGAGGAGGAGAACGCGCGGCTGCACGAGATGCAGAAGAGCGGCCGCATGCTCAAGGAGGAGGTCGACGAGGAGGACGTGGCCGAGACGGTGGCCAAGTGGACCGGCATCCCGGTGACCCGCCTGCTCGAGGCCGAGGTCCAGAAGCTGGTGAAGATGGAGGAGCGGCTGGCCGAACGGGTCGTCGGCCAGCGCGAGGCCATCGTGGCCGTCTCGAACGCGGTGCGCCGGGCCCGCTCCGGGCTCTCGGACCCCAACCGGCCGATCGGCTCGTTCCTGTTCCTGGGCCCGACCGGGGTGGGCAAGACGGAGCTGGCGCGGGCGCTCGCCGAGTTCCTGTTCGACGACGAGCGGGCCATGATCCGCATCGACATGTCGGAGTACATGGAGAAGCACACCGTGGCCCGGCTGATCGGCGCGCCGCCCGGCTACGTCGGCTACGACGAGGGCGGCCAGCTCACCGAGGCGGTGCGGCGGCGGCCCTACTCGGTGATCCTCTTCGACGAGATCGAGAAGGCGCACGGCGACGTGTTCAACGTGCTGCTCCAGCTGCTGGACGACGGCCGTCTCACCGACGGTCAGGGGCGCACGGTCGACTTCCGCAACACGGTCGTCATCATGACCTCGAACCTGGGCAGCCAGTTCTTCCGCGAGGAGAAGGACCCGGCGCGGGTGCGCGGGCTGATCCTGGACCTGCTCAGGCAGACGCTGCGGCCGGAGTTCCTGAACCGCATCGACGAGACGGTGATCTTCCAGCCCCTGGGGCGGGAGGAGATCGCCTCGATCGTGGAGATCCAGGCCCGGCACCTGGTGAAGCGCCTGGCCGACCGGCGCATCACGCTCGACCTCACCACCAAGGCCCGGGAGCTGCTGGCCCGGGAGGGCTACGACCCGGTGTACGGGGCGCGGCCGCTGAAGCGGACCATCCAGCGGATGATCCAGGATCCGCTCGCGCTGGAGCTGCTCAACGGCACCTTCACCGAGGGCGACACGGTGGTCGCGGACGCGGAGGGCGACCGCATCGTCTTCCGGAAGGCCTAGAGGCGGGGCTGGCCGGCGCCTCAGGCGCCGGCCAGGATCGCGGTCACCGCGCGGGAGAGATCGTCCACCGCGAAGGGCTTGAGCAGCACCTGCGCGCGGGTCCCCTGCAGGAAACCCGCGTACTCGGGCGACTCCACGAAGCCCGAGATGAACAGCAGGTGTGGCCGGGTGTCCGGCCAGCGGCGGGTCAGCTCGAGATAGAGGCTCGGCCCGTCGAGGCCGGGCATCTTGAGATCGCTCACGATCAGGTCGAAGCCGGGATGTCCGTCCAGAAGCCGCAGCGCGTCGGCGCCGTCGCGGGCCGTCTCCACCGCGTGGCCATCTGCGCCGAGCACCGCCGCGACCAGCTCGCGCACCGGCGTCTGGTCGTCCACCACGAGCACCCGTTTGTTTGCCATACCACGGCGCTGACGGAGCAAGCTCCGGGCCAGCCCGCGGCGCTTCCATGGTCCCGCGAAAATTCGCGGGAATTGGCGAGCCCGCCAGCTGCGCGCTGTTGGCCGTCCGACGGGGCGGACGTCGGCCCGGCGTCGACACGGATTTGTCACCTTGCGCGCGCAGAAGGTGCGCGGGCCCGCGCGTATTCAGCGGGACGCGTTCGGCTTGCTCTCGCGGCGCTTCGCGGAGTCGAAGAACGTGGCGACGAGCGTCTCCACGTGGCGCGGATCGAACGGCTCCAGCAGGTAGGCGCCCGCGCCGTGCCGCAGCGCCTCCGCCGCGACCTTGCTGTCCTCGGCGCGGAGACCACGATGATCGGCTCGCGCGTCTCCACGTCGCGGATGTGCTCGAGCAGCGTGAGGCCGCTCATGCGGGGCATGTGGAGATCGAGCAGGATCAGGTCAGGGCTTTCCGCACTTCGCGTCGTCGTCCACCACCAGCACGCGCCGGGTCGCCATCGGCCTGCCTCCCCGGCCACCCTACCCCCCCGGCGGGAGGCCCGGCGCGGGCCGCCGAGCGCCGGGCGGGAATCCGCGAGGGGTGGTTCGTCATCCCAAGGGGCGCCGACGTAAGCTGGCCGGGCTGCTCACCTTCCAGGAGGCGTGCGTGAAGGGATCGCGGAGCGGGTTGCACTACGCCTGGATCGTCCTGGGCGCCCTGGTCGTGGTCATGCTGCTGGGATCGGGGCTGCGCGCGGTCTTCGGCGTGTTCATCAAGCCCATGGAGACGACCTTCGGGTGGGACCGCGCCGCGCTGTCGGGCGCCGCCGCGATCTCGCTCCTGCTGCTGGGGGCGGCCGGCCCGGTGGTGGGCTGGCTCGCCGACCGCTGGGGGCCGCGGCGGGTGATCCTGCTCTCCGCCATCGTGCTCAGCGTCGGCACCGTGCTCTCCTCGCGGGTGACCGCGCTGTGGCAGATCTACCTCACCGCGGGGGTCCTGATGGGCCTGGGCGCGGGCGGAGTCGGGATGTCGACGGGGGCCGCCCTCGCCGCGCGGTGGTTCGAGGCCCGCCGCGGGCTCGTGATGGGGCTGGTGGGCGGCGCGATGTCGGCGGGGCAGCTGGTGGTGGTTCCACTCGCGGTGCTGCTCACCCTGCGCCATGGCTGGCGCCACTCCTTCCTGTGGCTGGGCCTGCTGATGCTGGTGGTCGCGGTCCCGACCACGCTGCTCTTCGTGCGCGACGACCCGCGCCAGAAGGGGCTCCGGCCGTACGGCAGCGGGCAGGCCAGCCCCGCGGGCACTCCGGTCGCCCCCGAGGGGCGCACCAGCGTGCTCGACGCGATGCAGGTGCCCGCCTTCTGGCTGCTGGCCACCACGTTCTTCGTGTGCGGCTACACCTCGAACGGCCTCGTGCTCACCCACCTCGTCCCGCACGCGGCCGAGCACGGCTTCTCGGAGATGCACGCGGCCCAGGCTCTGGGTGTGATGGGCGCGATGAACATCCTGGGCACGGTGGCCTCGGGCTGGATCTGCGATCGCTTCGGCCGCAAGGGCCCGCTCGCCTTCTACTACGGCGTGCGCGGATTGTCCCTCCTGTTCCTGCTGTACGTCTGGAACGTGCCGTCGCTGCACATCTTCGCGGCGATCTTCGGCCTCAACTACATCTCCACCGTCCCGCCCACCACGACGCTCACCGCGAACATCTTCGGCCGCTATTCGGTGGGGTCGCTGTCGGGCTGGATCTTCTTCGCCCACCAGGTCGGGGCCGCCCTCGGGGCGGCGGCCGGCGGATGGATCTTCCAGTCGACCGGCTCCTACTCCTGGGCCTTCATCTCCGCGGCGCTGATGGCGTTCCTGGCCGTGCCGCTGGCCCTGGCCATCAAGGAGGCGCCGGTGAGCCGGACGCCGCGGACGACCCCCGCCCCCGCGGGGCTGCCCGCGACCGCGAGCTAGGCGGGAGGAGTACCCCGCGGGAGTAAAATGATGAGCATGAGCAATCCGACGACGTCGCTGGGCGAGCTCCAGAGGGACTTCCCGTTCGAGAGCCGGCTGAGCCTCGATCTCCTCATCAAGTTCTGGGAGGGCCAGGCGAAGGAGAGCTCGGTCCGCGGCGAGTACGCGCGGAACCTGCTGGCCCGCGTGCAGGCGGTCCCGGCCCTGACCGGCTTCATCGACGACATCACCCTGCTCGACGAGCACGGCCAGCTGGTGGACGCGCTGATGAGCGCGGTGTTCGCGCCCGCCTTCCTGCAGAAGGCGTACATGGGCGCCCTGATCCCGTTCACACTGCGCTCGGTGTACAGCACGCGCGACTTCGAGAACATCATGGGCCCCGACGGCGTGCTCTACGGCACCCTGAACCTCGACATGCAGGGGCTGAAGGACTTCCGGCTCGTCAACGCGTACGCGCTGGCGCTGGAGCGGCTCTACGGCATCGAGTTCCCCGTGGACTACCCGCTGATCCTGAGCGCGCCCGAGCCGACGACCGGGCTCGAGCGACACTTCAAGATCCAGTTCGACGGCCGCTTCGTGGACGTGGACCGCCTTCAGTCGATCCCGCCCCTGACCGACGAGGCCCGGCAGCGCCTGACCTCCCAGGGCCTCGACCTGAAGGGCCTCGCGGCCCTGATCCCGCCCGGCAGCGTGCGCTTCTCCGGCTTCACGGTGGTGAAGGCGGCGGACGTGACGGACCAGGAGGTCCTCTCCTCGATCAAGCGCGACCTCATCGACAAGGAGTCGATCGTCTCCAACGCCCGGTTCGAGAAGCTGCAGGCCAAGCTCCGCGCCCTGTTCCGCCGGCCCGACATCAAGCTGAGCCTCGCCGCGCTCGAGGGCGAGCGGATCCTGATGCTGAACTCGGGTCACCACCTGCAACAGGCCAACGGCTGCATCTTCGCGGGGTCGGTGCACGCCAAGACCGTCGACTACCACGGCTCGGTGTTCGAGCACGCCATCCGCCGACGGGAGCCGATCTTCGTGGAGGACTTCGCCACGATGCCCACGCGCTCCCCGAAGGAGGAGGCGCTGCTGCAGAAGGGCATCCGGAGCATCGTGGTCGCCCCCCTGCTCTACCAGCGCGAGCTGATCGGCATGCTGAGCCTGGGCTCGCCGCACCCGGGCGATCTCAACGCCCTGAGCATGCCCCGGCTGCAGGAGGTGCTGCCCCTCTTCTCGGTGGCGGTGAAGCGCAGCGTGGACGAGCTGCACTCGCGGGTGGAGTCGTTCATCAAGGAGCAGTTCACCGCCATCCATCCGGTGGTGGAGTGGCGCTTCCGCAAGACCGTGCTGCAGGCCATGGAGCACCCGGGCAGCGCCGAGCAGGGGGGCCGCGACATGGACCCCATCGTGTTCCGGGACGTGCACCCGCTCTTCGCGGTGTCGGACATCCGCGGCTCGTCCACCCATCGGGCGTGGGCCATCCAGGCCGATCTGCTGAAGCAGCTCGGCCTCGCCCGCGAGGTGCTGCGCGCCGCGCACGACGCGCGGGCCCTGCCGATCCTGGACCAGCTCACCCACCGCATCGACGCGCACGTGGCCGAGATCGAGGTCACCCTGCGCTCGGGCGACGAGCTGGGGGTGATGAACTTCCTGAAGGCGGACGTGGAGCCGCTCTTCGACCACCTGCAGACCTTCGGGGACACGGTGCGCGAGCGCATCGACGCCTACCGCACCGCGGTGGACCCCGCCATCGGCCTGGTCTACGCGCGCCGCAAGGAGTTCGACGAGAGCGTGACCGCCATCAACGAGGCGGTCTCCGCCTACATCGACCTCGAGGAGCAGGCCGCCCAGGGCATGTTCCCGCACTACTTCGAGAAGCAGAAGACCGACGGAGTCGACTACACGATCTACGTGGGCGGCGCGCTCCGGGAGGACGGCGTCTTCGACCCGCTCTACCTGAAGAACCTCCGCCTCTGGCAGCTCATGGTGGCCTGCGGAGTGGCCCTGCGGGTGGAGCGGCTCAAGGACCGGCTGCCGGTGATGCTCGACATCACCAACCTGATCCTGATCCAGCACGCCCCGCTGTCGATCCGCTTCCGCTTCGACGAGAAGCGCTTCGACGTGGACGGCGCCTACAACGTCCGCTACGAGATCATCAAGAAGCGCATCGACAAGGCGATCATCCGGGGCACCACCGAGCGGCTGACCCAGCCGGGCAAGATCGCCCTCGTCTACTCGCACGCCACCGAGGCCTCGGAGTGGCGCGAGTACATCGAGTACCTGCAGCGCCTGGGCTACCTCACCCCCGACGTCGAGGAGGTCGAGCTGGACGAGCTGCAGGGCGCCCAGGGCCTCCGGGCCCTGCGGGTGACCGTCGATCTCGCCAACCGCGAGCTCGACCTGCCCTCGATCGCCGGCTCCCTGCCGCGCGCCGAGGGCGAGCGCGCCCCCGCGGCCTAGCGGTGCGCCGCCGGCCCCGCGGAGGCGTGGGCCGGATCGGCGCGCTGCTCCTCTCGGCGGGCCTGCTGGGCGGCTGCGCCACCGCCTCCCGTCCCGCGGCGCGGGCCGAGGAATCCTCCACCCCGCGCCGCTGCTCCCCCGCCGATCCCGACCGCTGGGCGTGGTTCTGCGTGGTCGGACAGATCCTCTACGGGGCGGCCGCGTTCTTCCAGCCGGTCGACTCGCCGAACGGGCGCTGAGTCGTCGGCGCGCCGGTCAGCTGCCCATCACCAGGCCGCCGTCCACGTTGATCGCCTGCCCGGTCATGTAGTCGGAGTCGGGACCGGCCAGGAAGGCGACCACGCTGGCCACGTCCTCCGGCCGCTCGGGACGCCCCAGCGGGATGCCGCGGATGCGCCGCTTCCAGGTCTCGCCCGGCCCCCGGCCCTCGAGCCCGCCCCACTCGCGGTCGATCTGCTCCCACATCGGGGTCTCCACCGCGCCCGGGCAGACGCAGTTGGACGTGACCCGCTCGGCGGCGAGCGCCTGCGCGGCGGACCGGGTGATGCTGACCACCCCCGCCTTGGACGCGGAGTAGGGCGTCATCAGCGGGTTGCCCCCGCGGTAGGCCGCGATGGATGCGGTCTGGATGAGCTTGCCGCGCAGCTCGGAGCCGGCTATCAGGTCCTGCTTCACCATGCGCGCGGCCACCGCCTGCAGCACGAAGAACACCGCGCGCAGGTTCACGTCCATGACCCGGTCCCACTCCGCCTCCGTCACGTCGAAGAGCGGCTGCACGCGGATGACGCCCGCGTTGTTGAACAGCACGTCGAGCCGCCCCCACCGCCGGTAGGGCTCCTCCACCATCCGGGCGATGTCGTCGGGCCGGGTGACGTCGGCCCGCACCGCCACCTGCCCCAGCTCCGCGGCCATCTGCTCGACGCCGGGGTCGACGTCGGCCAGCACCAGCTTCGCCCCGTCGCCCGCCAGCCGCCGCGCGCACGCGGCTCCGATGCCGCGCGCGGCTCCGGTGATCAGCACCGTCCGTCCGCTCAATGAGGCCATCGCGTCGTCTCCCGGGTTAGATCTCACGGCACGCGCAGCAGCTTGCGAAACTCCTCCAGCTCGGCCTTCGGCACGTCGGGGCGAGCGCGCACCTTCGCCATCACGTCCGCCGCGTTGTCCTCGATCGCGCGGCTCACCTTGGAGAAGACCTTCAGGAGCTGACGGGCCTCGCGGTCCGCCTTCTTCTGCACGAGCGGCCCGCTCATCTTGCCGACGGTGCGGATCACCGCGCTGTCGATCTGCACGAACGAGGTGAGGGTGGTGGATACCTGCGTCCGCCCCGCCGCCGCGGGCTCGAACCGGTAGGCGAGCGCCACCACCGCCCGGCCCTTGATGTCGGGCAGGGCCGACTGGTAGGCGCCCTGCGCGTGCATGAGGCGCAGGCCCGGCTCCGCGTACACCACCGCGAAGGTCCCGCGCACGCCCCAGCCGTCGTCGAGCCAGAGGGAGTCGCGCTCCCGCCAGATCTTGTAGCGGGCCGCCCGCAGGGCCCGGGTCACGTGGCTGGCGAACTCGGGATGGTCGAGCAGGTACTCGAAGACCTCGGGACGGACCAGGTACGGCTCGAAGGTGATCTGGGTCGAGGCGAAGGCGCGCTTGGTGATCTCCTCGAGGCGGTGCCGCTCCTTGGGCGGGACCTTCTCCGGGAGGGGCAGCACCGGCTGGGCCCCGAGCGGGCGCGCCGCGCCCGCCAGCACTCCCAGGACCAGCAGGCCTACGAGGAGCGGTCGGAACCGCACCCGGCGTGACGCGACGCTACCACCCGATGGCGTGGGCGCCGCGACGCGGATCCGCCCCGCCCAGGCGCACGCCGTCCTTGCCCACCATCGACACGCACACCGCGCCGGCGCGCCAGTCGTAGTCGGGCCAGTCCGCGATGACGTGCCCGAGATCGGCGAGGGCCCGCCGCGTCTCGGGCGCGATGCGCGCCTCCACGTCGAGACGGCCCGGGGAGTTGGCGTGGGGCCAGAACGAGTCGGGGAAGGAGCGGGCCGCGACCCGCGGCGCCTCGACCGCCTGCTGCGGGAGCATGCCGAACGCGGTGACGTTCAGCAGCACTTGCAGCATCGCCTGCTGCTGCACGTCGCCGCCCGGCGTCCCGAACGCCATGAACGCCCGCCCGTCGCGCACCACCAGGGAGGGCGCCGGGGTCAGGCGCGGCCGCTTGCCGCCCGCCACCTCGCTCGCGTGGCCCGGCACGAGCCAGCCCTGCGAGCCCCGCGGCGAGACCACGCAGCCCACGCCCGGGACGACCGGCGAGTCCACCCCGCCCGGATCGCTAGGGGTGGCCGAGAACGCGTTGCCCTCCTCGTCGATCACCGAGATGTAGGAGGTGTCGAGCGTGCCCGCGTGCGAGGGGTCCCCGACCTTCGATCCCGCGGCGTGCCCGTTGCGCATCGCCGCCTTGCCCGCCGGATCGCCGGCCGGCGGCATCTCGGGCCACGCGCGGTCCTCCCGGATGAGCCCGCGCCGGAGGGCCGCGTAGTCCTTCGAGAGCAGCCCCTCCGCCGGCACCTTCACGAAGCGGGGATCGCCGTAGTAGGCCTCGCGGTCGGCGAAGGCGAGCTTCATCGCCTCCACCATCAGGTGCAGCCCGCGCGGCGTGTTGTGCCCGAGGCTCGGCCAGTCGTAGGTCTCGATCAGGTTCAGCATCTGGAGGAAGACCGGGCCCTGGCACCAGAAGCCGCAGGAGGCCACCTCGTAGTCGTGGAAGGTGGTCCGAAGCGCGGGGGCGACCTCGGCCTGGAACTCGGCCAGGTCCTCGTAGGTGAGCAGCCCGCCCTCGCGCGCGTGGTAGTCCGCGATGCGCCGGGCGATGTCGCCCTTGTAGAACGCGTCCCGCGCGGCGCGGATCGCGCCCGCGCGGCCGCGGCCGGCGGCACGCGCCTCGGCGGCCACCATCTCCTTGATGGTCTGGGCCAGCTCCGACTGCACGAAGAGCTGCCCCGCCGCGTGCGGCCGCCCGCCGGGCAGGAAGATCGCGGCCGAGGTCGGGAAGCGCTTGTACCGGTCCGCGTTGTTGGCCATGGTCGAGGCCGAGAACGCGGAGGTGGGGAAGCCGTGCTCCGCGCACTCGAGCGCGCCCGCCACCACGTCCGCGAACGACCGCGTGCCCCAGCGCTCCAGCGCCACGCACCATGAGTCGGGCGCCGACGGCACCACCGTGCGCAGCAGCCCGATCGGGATGTCGCCGCCGTGCTTCGTCCGGAAGTACTCCGCGCTCGCGCGCCGCGGGTACGGGCCCACGCCCGAGACCTCGTGGGTCTCGCCGGTCGAGGCCAGGTGGACCAGGATCGGGGCCACACCCGCGAAGCTCACCATGTCGGGATGCACGACCCCGAGCATCATGCCGCCCGCGACGCCCGCGTCGATGGCGTTGCCGCCCGCCGCGAGCACGCGCGCGGCGGCCTGCGCCGCGAGCGGGTGTCCCGCCGCCACCATCCACCGTCGTCCCATCACCTGCGTCATCGGGCCCGAGCCCGCATGCTGCGCACTGCGCTGGTACTGCGCGGAGTCGAGTGTCATGCCGCGTATCCTAGCACAGCGTCGCGCTCAATGCCGACGCGCACTTACCTCTGGCCGCCGCATCGCTGTGGTAGCATGGCCGCATGAGTCGACGTGCTCCGCTCATCGGCGTCAGCACCTCCATCACGGTGGGCGCCAGTCCCGAGCGCGCGTACGTGAACTCGGCGTACCTCCACGCGGTGCAGCAGGCGGGCGGGGTGCCGGTGGCGCTGCCCCCGCAGCTCTCCTCGGCGTCGATGCGCCAGCTGGCCGGCGATCTCCATGGCCTCCTGCTCACCGGCGGGGGCGACATGGACCCGGCGCTCTTCGGCGAGGCCCCACACGCCACGCTCTACGACGTGGCCCCGTCGCGCGACACCCTCGAGACCTCCGTGCTCCACGTCGCGCTCGACCGCGGCCTGCCGGTGCTCGCGGTGTGCCGCGGCCTCCAGGTGCTGAACGTGGCCCTCGGCGGCAGCCTGCACCAGGACGTGGGCACGGATCCGGGCACCCAGACGCCGCACAGCCAGAAGGAGCCGCGCGATCAGCCCACCCACAAGGTGAAGCTGACCCCGGGGTGCCGGCTCGCGGCGACGCTCGGCACGGACGAGCTCGAGGTCAACAGCATGCACCACCAGGCGGTCAAGCGCCTCGGCCGCGGGCTCACCGCGGTGGCGTGGGCGCCGGATCAGATCGTCGAAGGGGCGGAGATCGACGACGCGTCCCGCTTCGTGCTCGGCGTGCAGTGGCATCCGGAGGAGCTGGTGGGCCACTCGGAGCCGGCCCGGCGACTCTTCGCCGCTCTCGTGGCCGCGGCCCGCACATCCTGACGCCTCCCGCCGAGGGGCCCTCGGAGCCGCCGCTTCCCGAGTCCCCGGCCGTGTACCCGAGCCCGCCGGCGGCGCACGCGCCGGTGGCGGCGCCGACCCGCTACTTCTCCCCGCTCGCGACCGCGGTCTACGCCCTGCTCACCGTGGCCCTCGTCGCGGTGTTCTACGTGCACTGGGGCTCGCCGCTCGGGAACCTCGAGCGCCCGGAGGAATCGCTGGAGCGCCTCGCCTCGCGCGAGCTGGATCTGCGCCAGGCCTTCGAGCACACCACCCGCTGGGAGCGGCGGCTCTACGAGGTGACCGGATCGGATCCCGAGACCTTCGACGACGCGATCGCCCGCTTCGACGAGTTCGACGACGACGATCGCTCGCCGCGCGCGGACCTGGACCTGGTGGTCTTGCTGGGCGAGGCCGGACTGCTGGAGCGGGCGTCGGGCCTCATCGAGGCCCTCGACGCAGCAGAGGGGTCGGGCCGCCAGTACGCGCGCTGGCTCGCCGCCGCGTACCTCGACGGCCCCGAGGACGCGCCCGCGCTCGCTCAGGAGATCCACGGCGAGCTCGGCCACGACTGGTTCACCGACACGCTGGTGCGCCGCATCGCCACTCGCGTCGACGACCAGGCCCTGCAGGCGAGCGCCGAGGGCGCCATCGAGAGCCGCGGCCGCGCGCTGCTGATGCGGGTGCGGGCGCTCACCGCGCTCGCGGCCGGATCGCTTTTCCTCGCGGTCGTCGTGGCGTGGCGCCTGCGTCGCGGCCGGACCGCCCGGGTGGCCGACGCGCCGCTGCCGCCGCCCTGGCGAGGCGCGGACGGCCTCGGCCTCTTCTTCCGGGCCGGCTTCGCGTACCTGCTGATCCCGGCGGTGGTGGTGCTGCTCGTGCCGCGGGTGCCGCCGGTGACCGCGCTGATGGGACTGGTCGGGGGCCTGCCCATGCTCTGGTGGTCGCGCCGCTACCTCCACTGGCGGGGCGACACGGTGCGGGACACCTTCGGGCTCGTGCCGAAGAGCGGCTGGTTGCGCGTGCTCGGCTGGGGCCTCGTGCTGCTCGCGATCTCCACCGTGGGCGAGAGCCTGATCTACACCGGGCTCAGCGCGGCGGGGGTCAGCTCCCACTGGGCGGACGGCTTCCTGGAGGAGTTCCTCTGGGGCTCATCCGGGGCGGTCGCGGCGGGAACGCTCGACGGCGTGGTGTGGGCCCCCATCTTCGAGGAGCTGATCTTCCGGGGCGTCCTCTATCCCACCCTGCGCCTCCGCCTGCCCGCGTGGCTGGCGGCGCTCGGCAGCGCGGCCATCTTCGCCATCGCGCACGGCTACGGCGTGCAGGGCTTCGTGGCGGTGACCTGGAGCGGGATGGTGTGGGCCCTCGGCTACGAGCGCACGCGCAGCTTGCTGCCCGGCATGCTCGCGCATGCGGGCAGCAACCTGCTCGCCACCGCCAGCTTCCTCGTGCTCCTCCGCTTCTAGACCCGGATCAGGCGAGCGCGGTGTCCACCACCGCCAGCGGCTCGCGGCCCGGCACGTAGCGCACCTCGCGCACCCCCAGCATCCCGCGCAGCTCGCCGGCCGGCACCGTCATCGGGCCGGGGCCGGGCCCCGCGCCCGGCGCGGGCTGCGGGAACGCGGTCGACCGCGCGGTGTGAAACGTCACGCCGCCTTCCACCTTCTGCAAGATCTGGTGGATGTGGCCGTTCAGGACCGTGACCGAGCCGAAGCGCCGCAGGTAGCTGAGGGCCTGCGCTCCGTCATCGGTCACCCAGCCCCACTGCGGGTAGACCGCCCACAGGGGCACGTGGGCATACACCACGATCGGGGTGCTGCTGCCGAGCGGCGCCACGTCGCGCTCGAGCCATTCCAGCTGGTCCGCGCCGAGGCTTCCGAGCTTGCCGGCCTTGAAGTCGAGGACGTTGACCAGCCCCACGAAGTGCACCCCGCGGTAGTCGAAGCTCTGCCAGCCGCGGCCGCCGCCCGCGAACCGGCCCAGGTACTCGGTGCCCCCGTCGGCGAAGACGTCGTTCTCCCCCGGGACGTAGAAGGTGCGCTCCCCGCCCACGCCCTTCAGCGCCTCGGTCACCGTGTCGAAGGCGCCCGGCTTCTGGGCGTGGGTGATGTCGCCGGTGTGGATCAGGAAGGCCGGCTTGGGATCCATCGCCTTGATGCGCGCCAGCGCGGCCTGGAACGTGCCGAGCGCGTCCGGATTCGCCCCGCCCTTGAACCCGATGTGGGTGTCGCTGATCTGCACGAAGCTCCAGCTCCCGTCCTCGGCGGCCTCCGCGGTCCGGGGCCCGAGGCTGCGGGAGCGCGGCACGCCGCCCGCCAGCGTCCAGACCAGGCCGGTGCCCGTCCAGGCCATGCACGAGAGAAAGTCCCGCCGCTCCATGGCGCGCTCGTCGCTCATGATCCGCTCCTCTCCGGCGTGACCACCACCTTGCCGGTCATCAGGGGGTGCAGGCTGCAGAAGTACTCGAAGGTGCCCGCCCGGGTGAAGGTGTAGGAGAAGGTCTCCCCGGTGTCGAGCCCGGGAGACCGGAAGGTGCTGGCGACCGACGTCACGGTGTGCGCGTCGTCGTCGCGGTTCGTCCACGTGACGGTGGTGCCCGCCTTCACGGTGAGGGTGGGCGCGCTGAAGCCGTGGGCCTGGATCTCCACCCGCGCGGTGTCCATCTGCGCGGGCGCGCTCGTCGGGCCGGCCAGCAGCAGGGCCGTCGCGGTGGCTACCAGCATCGTCGTGATCGGGATTCGCATGACTCGGTTCCTCCTCGCCCCCTGCCAACGCGGGACCGCGCGGTTGGTTCCAAGGGAACGAATCGGGCCGCCGGGCGTTACGGTGGGCGGACGGACCATCGATGGCGCGGTGACGTGAACGGAGTCTATGATCTCGGCATGGAAAGCGAGCGGGCCGACGCCGCCGCGCTGGGGCGCGAGGCCCTGGCCTACGCGGACACCCTCTACAACCTGGCCCGCTACCTCACCCGCAGCCCCACCGACGCGGAGGACCTCGTGCAGGAGACCTACGCGCGGGCCCTCTCCGCCGCGCACCAGTTCACCCCCGGGACGAACCTCAAGGCGTGGCTCTTCCGCATCCTCCGGAACACGTTCCTCAGCCACCACCGCCACGAGCGGCACAATCCGACGGTGGGCGGGCTCGACACCGTGGTCGCGGTCGCGCCGAGCCCGGAGAGCGCCCGGTGGCTGCGGGGGGACGTGGAGCTGGACCGGCTCCGCAAGGTGGTCGGCGAGGAGATCGAGCGGGCGCTCGAGAGCCTGTCCGAGGAGGCGCGCACCGTGATCCTGCTGGACCTGGAAGGCCTCACCGAGGTCGAGGTCGCGCAGGTGGTCGGCTGCGCGGTCGGCACCGTGAAGTCCCGCCTCGCCCGCGCCCGGGCGGCGCTGCGCGAGAAGCTCCGGGACTACGCGCCATGACCTGCGAGGAGGCGCGCGCCCTGCTCCTGGACGCCCGGCGCGGGCGGCTGTCCGCCGGGATGCAGGCCGCGCTCGACGCTCACCTGGCGGGCTGTGCGGCCTGCGCGCACGAGAACGCCGCCGACGCGCTGCTCGGCGAGGCCCTCGAGGGCCGCCTCCCGCAGCACGCCGCCCCTCTGGCCCTCAAGCGCCGGCTCGCCGCGAGCTGGTCGGCGGGCGACGCGCTGCCGTCGCCGCCGCCCGTGGCCCGTCCCACCGCCCCTTCATCCGCGCGGGCGGCGTGGGGGGCGCGCTGGCGCCGCGCCGTCGTCCCCGCGCTGGCCGCGGCGGTGCTGGTGCTGGCGCTGGTGCCGCTCTACTACCGGCAGGCGGGCGACGGCGGCGCGGGGATGGTGACGGAGGCGGTGAACGACCACCTGCGCCTGCTCACCGCCCAGCATCCGCTCGACATCGAGAGCGGCGGCATCCATCAGGTCAAGCCGTGGTTCGAGGGCCGGCTCGACTTTGCGCCGGTGGTGCGCTTCGAGGGCGACGCCGACTTCCCGCTGCGAGGCGGCGCGATCGGCTACTACCTCGACCGCAAGGCCGCGGTGTTCGTCTTCAACCGTCGCCTGCACGTGGTGACGCTGCTGGTGTTCCCCGCCCAGGGCCTGCCGTGGCCCCGCCGCGGGCTCGAGCGCATCGGCCCGGTGGAGGCGCAGGTCACCGCCTCGCGGGGCTTCAACACGATCCTGTGGCGGGAGGGCGACCTGGGCTACGCGCTGGTGTCGGACGTGGACCGGACCGACCTGCTCGCGCTGCTCGGCAAGCTCGCGGCCAGCTCCTGATCGGCGTGCGCGACGGCGCCGCCCACCATCGTCAGGAGGGGGCGGATGGCCGCGATGCGCGGGGCCGGGCACGCGAACACATCCTCGGAGAGCGCGATCAGGTCCGCGCGCTTGCCCGGCTCGAGCGAGCCCATCTCCGCCTCGCGCCCGATCGAGCGCGCGTTCCAGATCGTGAACGAGCGCACCGCCTCGTCGCGCGTCATGCGCTGCTCGGGCTGCCAGCCCGGATCGCCGCCCTCGCGCGGGGCGCGCGTCACCGCGGCGTGGAGGCCGTGGAAGGGGTTGGCGTCCTCCACCGGGAAGTCGGAGCCGCCCGCCACGTACGACCCCGCGTCCAGCACCGACCGCCACGCGTAGGCGCCCACGAGCCGCTCCGGCCCCAGACGCTCCCCGGCCCAGCGCATGTCGGAGGTGCAGTGGGTCGGCTGCATGCTCGGCACCACGCCCAGGCGGGCGAACCGCGGGATGTCCGCGGGGGTGAGGATCTGGGCGTGTTCTATCCGAAGGTGGGGCCGGCGGTCGGTGGTGGCGAGAGCTCGTTCGAAGACGTCGAGCACGAGCGTGTTCGCGCGGTCTCCGATGGCGTGCACCCACACGTGGAAGCCGCGGGCGGCCGCCTCCCGGGTGAGCCGCAGCACCTCGTCGGGCGGAACCAGGACCAGGCCGGTGTTCTTCGGATCGTCGCAGTAGGGCGCGTGGAGCGCGGCCCCGCGCGAGCCGAGCGCGCCGTCCAGCCAGAGCTTGATCGCGCCCACCGTGAGCTGGCCGTCGCCCACCGACTGGGGGCCGCCGCGCTCGCGGTACTGTCCCCACGCCTTCTTGCCGGAGAGCGCGGCGAACACCCGGAACGGGAAGCGGCCGCGCCCGATGAGGCGCGTGTACGACGCGACCGCGGAGAGGTCGAGCCCCGGCTCGTGCGCGCCGACGAGCCCCTTGGCCAGGCACTCGGCGATCACCGCCTCCACCGCCGCGTCGAAGCGCGCCTCGGACGGCGGCGGCACGAGCCCGCGGATCAGGTCCTGGGCCAGGTCGATGAGGAGGCCGGTCGGCTCCCCGCGCGCGTCGCGCACGATGAGACCGCCGGCCGGATCGCTCGCCTGCCGGGTGATGCCGGCGCGCTCGAGCGCCGCGCCGCTGGCCCACGTGGCGTGGCCGTCGACGCGCACCAGCGCCACCGGGTGCCCCGGCGCGGCGCGGTCGAGCGAGGCGCGCGAGGGGAAGGCCTGTCCCGGCCAGCGCGTCTGGTCCCATCCGCGGCCGGCGATCCACTCGCCCGGACGCAGGCCCGCCGCGGCCCGGGCCACCATGGCCGCGATGTCCTCCTCGGAGCGCGCGGCGGCCAGGTCGAGCTCCAGGCGCGCCCGCGCCAGCAGCATGAGGTGCCCGTGGCCGTCGACCAGGCCCGGCAGCACGGTGCGGCCGCCGAGGTCGACCACCGGCTCGCCGGCGGCGGGATTCACGTCGGCGCGGCCGCCCGCGAAGGCCACGCGTCCGTCGCGGATCACGAGCGCGTCCACCACGGAGCCGGCCGCGTCCATGGTGTGGATGCGGCCGTTGGTCAGGAGCACGGGGAGACGAGGACTCGGATCAGAGAAGCGACCACCGGGACGCTGCGGAGGGCTGGGTCTCCTCGCTCACCCGGCCCTCGGCCTTGAGCTTGCGCAGGTGCGAGTGCACCGACTGCCCGGCCATCTTGTGCAGGCGCGTGTCGACCTGGGCGTAGACGACCTTGACGATCTCGGGGATGGTGCGCGGCCCGCCGCCCAGCGCCTCCAGGATCTGCCGCTCGCGCAGGAGGCGGTGCTCGATGTACTCCGCGATCTTGCCCGGTCCGTCCTCGATGACCGGTCCGTGGGCGGGATAGATGCGCTTCACCCCGAGCGCCTGCACGCGCGCCAGCGACTCCATGTAGAGGCCGAGGTCGCCGTCCTCCTCGGGGATCACGGTGGTGGAGCCGTTCAGGATGAGGTCGCCGCTGAAGAGCGCGCGCTCCTCCTGGAGGAAGAAGCAGAGGTGATCGGAGGCGTGGCCGGGCGTGTGGACCGGGATCAGGGTGGCCCCGTCGGCCTCCACCGTCTCCCCGTTCTCGAGCATCTCCACCTCTTCGGGGAGGCCCGAGTCGCGGTAGATCATCTTGGCCACCGGCACGCCCGGAAACAGCTCGCGGAGCTGGTTCACCCCGCCCAGGTGATCGCGATGCCGGTGGGTCAGGATGATGCGCTCCGGACGCCGCCAGCCGCGCTCGCGCAGGTAGCTCTGGAAGAGCGCGGGGTAGTCGGCCTCGCCGGCCCCGGTGTCGATAAGAACCGGGCGCGTGCGGCCCACGAGGTAGGTGTTGGTGCCGGGGCCGGTCATCATCCCCGGGTTGAGGCCGAGCACGCGGCCGACCAGGTCGCTCGGCGTGGCGCTCCGGGGAAAGCCCGGGTCGATCCAGGTCATGGGCCCGAGTGTAGCATCCGCCGCGGGCCTTGCGGCCCGCGGGCCGCCAGGGGTATAAGCGTGCCAGACATCGACGTCATCCCGGCTGTCGGAGGCTCTCGTCTATGGCCCTGCGTCTCGTCGTCGCCGCGCTGGTCGTGCTCGGACTCGTCTCGCCCGCGCCGGCCCAGGTCGTCACCCTGAAGCTCGCCACCATCGTCGGCAACGACAACCCGTTCACCACCTCCGCGTACAAGTTCAAGGAGATCGCGGAGGCGAAGAGCGGCGGCAAGATCAAGGTCGAGGTGTACCCCGCGGGCCAGCTCACCAAGAACGAGATCGTGGCCATCGAGGGCATGCAGCTCGGCACCGTCGACGTCGCGGCGGTGACCCTGCCCTCCGCGGGCGGCAAGTTCGATCCCGCGCTGCTCGCGCCGGACGTGCCGTTCCTCTACCAGAGCCGCGAGCACGTGTGGCGGGTGGTGGACGGCCCGGTGGGCAAGGAGCTGCTGAAGCACTTCGAGCCGCTCGGAGCCAAGGGCTTCTGCTACGGCGGCGGCTTCGGCTTCCGCGGCGTTCTCTCCAACAAGCGCCCGGTGTTCGTGCCCGACGACCTGAAGGGCCAGACCATCCGCGTGCCTCCCATCCCCACCCTGGTGGAGGTGTTCAAGCAGTTCGGGGCCAACCCGGTGCCGATGATCTGGGGCGAGGTGTACATGGCGGTGCGCCAGGGCACGGTGGACGGGCTCGAGCTGCCGGTGACCACCGTGGTCTCGGACAAGTTCCACGAGATCACCAAGTACTACTCCAAGACCCAGCACTCCTACCCCGCCGCCGCGTGGCTCATGGCGAAGGCGAAGTACGACGGCCTCCCCGCCGACCTCAAGAAGGTCGTCGACGAGACCATGACCGCCGCCTGCGCCCAGCACCGTCAGGACGAGCTGAAGGCGGAGGTGGACGGGATCGCGATCATGAAGGCCAAGGGCGTGCAGATCAACGAGGTGAAGGACCTGCGCCTGTTCCAGGAGCGCGCCCAGCCGGTGTGGAAGTTCCTCGAGCAGAAGGCGGGCAAGGAGATCGTGGACCGGGTCATCGCGGAGGCGAAGGCGACCGCGAAGTAGCGCGACGGCCCGAGCGCGTGCTGATCGACTGGATCTGCCTGGGGCTGATGATCGCCCTCGTGGTCGACGTCTTCCTCGGGGTGTGGAGCCGCTACGTGCTCCACGCGACCTTCCAGTGGTACGACGAGGTCGCGCGGCTCTGCTTCGTGTGGATGGTCTTCCTGGGCGCCGCGGTGGCGGTCCGCCGCGGCGCCCACTTCCGCCTGCACCTCCTGATCGACCGCTTCGGCCCCGGCCTGCGGCGCGCCACCGAGGTCCTCGTCGGCCTCCTCGTGATCGGGTTCGGGGCGGTGCTGGTGGCGGGCGGCGTCGCGATGTACCCGGTGGCCCGGCGACAGGTCACCGACTCCCTCGAGCTGTCGATGCTCTGGTTCTACGGGGCCCTGCCGGTCGGCGGCGCCCTGATGATCCTGTTCTCGCTGCCACACCTCTGGCGGCTGCTCCGGTCGCGATGATCCTCGTCGCCCTCGTCTTCCTGGCGCTGCTCGTGATCGGGGTGCCGGTGGCGGTCACGGTGGGCCTGGCCGGCTACGTGGGCGCGCTGCTGGCCGCCCCGGTGCCCCTCGCGGTGACGGTGCAGACGATCCTCCACCAGGTGGACTCCTTCGTGCTGCTCTCGCTGCCGCTCTTCATCCTGGCCGGCGCGCTCATGGAGACCGGCGGCATCGCGCGGCGGCTGGTGCGGCTGGCGGTCGCGCTGGTGGGCTGGGTGCGGGGCGGGCTCGGCATGGCGGTGGTGGCCGCGGAGTACATCTTCTCCGGCATCTCCGGCTCCACGGTGGCCGACGTCTCCGCGGTGGCCGCCACCACGATCCCGGGCATGGTGCGCGCGGGCTACAGCCGCGAGCTGGCGGTGGCGGTGGTCTCGGCCGCCTCCGCGATGGGCATCCTGGTGCCGCCCTGCATCCTCATGATCGTGATCGGCTCGGTGGCCTCGCTCTCGGTGGCCGCGCTGTTCACCGCCGGCTTCCTGCCCGCGGTGGTGATGGCGATCGTGCTGATGGGCTACATCTGGCGCACCGCGGGCCGGATGGGCATCGCGGCCGAGCCCCGGCCGACGGCGGGCGAGCTGTGGACCGCGTTCCGGGAGGCCCTGATCCCCCTCGGCATGCCCGCGATCATCTTCGGCGGCATCCTCGGCGGCATCATGACCCCGACCGAGGCCTCGGTGATGGCGGTGCTCTACGCGCTGGTGGTCGGGCTGTTCGTCTATCGCGAGATCAAGCCGGCCGAGCTGCCCGCGATCATGATGAACTCGGCGATGATCACCGGCGCGGTGGGCCTGCTGCTGGGGGCGGCGGGCGTGGTCTCGTGGTTCCTCACCGTGCAGCAGATGCCGGCCGCGATGATCCGGATCATGACCGTGGTCCCAGGCAGCAGCCTCGTGTTCCTCTTCATCACCGCCGCGATCTTCATCTTCTTCGGGGCGGTCATCGAGGGGCTGCCCGCGGTGGTGATCCTGCTGCCGAGCCTCCTGCCGGTGGCGGGCGGGCTCGGGATCGACCCGATCCACTATGCGATCGTGATCGTGGCCGCGGTGGGCATCGGCCTCTTCCTGCCCCCGATCGGCGTCGGCCTCTTCATCGCCTGCGGCATCGCGGAGGTCTCGGTGGACCGCGCCACCCGGGCGATGCTGCCGTTCGTGCTGGTGCTGGTGATCGGGCTCGTGATCATCATCCTGGTGCCCGAGATCACCCTCGTCCTTCCCCGCCTCTTCCGCCTCCTCTAGCTCACCCCGAGATACCTCCGCTTCACCTCCTCGTCCGCCTCGAGCGAGGCGGGCGTGCCCTCGTACACCACCTGCCCCTTGTTCATCACGTACACCCGATCCGCCACCCGCAGGGCCAGGTGATAGTTCTGCTCGACCAGCAGGAGCGACAGGCGCTCCGCCTTCAGCGCGAGCAGGATGCGGCCGATGTCGCGCACGATCACGGGGGCCAGCCCCTCGGAGGGCTCGTCGAGCAGGATCAGGCGGCTGTTGGTGAGGAGGGCCCGGCCGATGGCGAGCATCTGCTGCTCGCCGCCCGACAGGGTCCCGCCCGACTGCAGCGCGCGCTCGCGCAGGCGCGGGAACAGGGCGAAGACCCGCTCGAGCGTCCAGCCCTGGGCGCGCGCGCCCAGCAGGAGGTTCTCCCGCACCGAGAGCGGCGAGAAGATGCGCCGGCCCTGGGGGACGAGGGCGAGCCCCCCGCGCGCGATGCGGTAGGACGGCCAGCGCTCGATGGGCCGTCCATCGAACAGAACGCGCCCGGTCCGCGGCGGCGTGAAGCCCACGATGCTGCGGATGGTGGTGGTCTTGCCCGCCCCGTTGCGCCCGAGCAGCGCCACCGCCTCGCCGGGCGCCACCCGCAGCGAGACGCCGTGCAGCACGTGGCTCTCGCCGTAGTAGGTGTGGATGTTCTCGAGGTCGAGCAGGCTCACGCGTGCCCCAGGTAGACCTCGTACACCCGGGGATCGGCCTTCACCTCGGCGAAGCTGCCCTCGGTGAGGACCTCACCGTAGTGCAGCACCGTGACCCGGTCCGCGAGCGAGCCCACCACGTCCATGTCGTGCTCGATGATCAGGAGGGTCACCTCGCGCGGCAGGGCCTCCAGCATGCGGGTCATGCGCTGGGTCTCCTCGGGCGACATGCCCGCGGTGGGCTCGTCGAGGAGCAGCAGGCGCGGCGACGTCGCGAGCGCCACCCCGACCTCGAGCTGCCGCTGCTCGCCGTACGAGAGGCGGCCGGCGGGCTCGTCGAGCCGCGCGTCGAGGCCCACCGTCTCCGCCACCTGCGCCGCGCGGTCGAGAGCCTCGCGCCGCCGCCCGACGCGGCCGAGGAGGTCCCAGGTGCCGGGCCGGCCCGCCGCCGCGGCCAGTCGCAGGTTCTCGCGCACCGCGAGCGAGGGGAAGAGGTTGTTGCGCTGGAACGACCGGGAGAGGCCCCGGCGGGCCACCGCGTGCGGGGCGAGCCCCTCGATGGGCGCACCGTCCAGGAGGATGCGGCCGCCGCTCGGCGCGAGGTGCCCGGTGATCACGTTGAACAGCGTGGTCTTCCCCGCCCCGTTGGGCCCGATGATCGCCCGCCGCTCGCGCGCGTCGACCCGGAAGGACACGCGGGAGAGCGCGTGGAGCGCCCCGAACGTGCGGCTGAGCGACTCGGCGACCAGCAGCGGCGCGTCGCTCGCGGTCACGCCCGCAGCCCGATGCGCCCGCGCAGTGCGCCCACGATGCCGCCGGGGGCGAACAGCACGAGCAGGATGAAGGTGGCGCCCAGGATCAGCATCCAGCGCTCGGTGTAGGTGCTCACCAGGCTCTGGAGCAGGATGAAGGCGGCCGCACCCAGCATCGCCCCGCCCAGGGTGCCGGTGCCGCCGATGATCACCATCAGCAGCGCCTCCCCGGACGTCTTCCAGAAGAACGCGTCGGGGGTGATCGAGCCGTTGAACTGGGTGTAGAGCGAGCCGGCGACCCCCGCCACGACGCCTGCGATCACGAACGCGAGCAGCTTGTAGCGGTCCACCGCGTAGCCCAGCGCGATCATGCGCGCCTCGTTCTCGTGGATGCCGCGCAGCACGTGGCCGAACGGCGACGAGACGATGCGCCAGAGCGCGAGGGCGGCCAGCACCACCAGCACCAGGAGGTAACCGTGGAAGCCGCGCAGGCTGTTCAGGTCGACGCCGGGCACCGCGGGGCGCGGGATGCCCACGAGGCCATCCTCGGCCCCGAGCCACGAGACCTGGAAGGTGTAGGCGTGGAACATCTGGGAGAAGGCGAGCGTGAGCATGATGAAGTACACCCCGCTCACCCGGATCGAGAAGAAGCCGATCGCCAGCGCGACGAGGCCGGCGGCCACCGCGGGCAGCAGCAGGGCCGAGACCAGCCCCGGGCTCCTGGCCAGGGCCAGCGCGGCCACGTAGCCCCCGATGCCGAAGAACGCGGAGTGGCCGAAGGACACCATGCCCGCGTAGCCCATCAGGAGGTCGAGGCTCATGGCGAAGATCCCCCAGATGAGAATCTCCTGCAGGAGCTTCACCGGATAGTTGCCCGCCGCGAGCGGGAAGAGGGCCACCGCGACCACCACCAGCGCGGAGGCGAGGAGGCGGAGGCCGGTCACTTGAGCGGGCGGCCGAACAGTCCCTGGGGTCGCACCAGCACGATCGCGGCCATCACCACGTAGATGATCAGCATCGACGCCTCGGGCATCCACGCCTTGCCGAAGGTCTCGGCCTGGCCGATCAGGAGGCTGCCGATCAGCGAGCCCTTCAGGCTGCCGAGCCCGCCCACCACCACCACGATCAGGGCCGGGATCAGGATCGTGACTCCCATCGACGGGTAGGCCGACTGGATCGGCCCCGCGATGACGCCGGAGAGCCCGCCGAGGGCCGCCCCGAAGGCGAAGACCCCGGTGAACACGCGGTGGATGTTGATCCCGAGGCCGCCGGTCATCTCGGCGTCGAAGACTCCGGCGCGGATGATGGCGCCGAGCCGGGTTCGCTCCACGAGCAGGAAGAGCAGCGCGGCCATCGCGAGCCCGAACGCGATGACGAACAACCGGTAGGACGGGATCACCGCGCCCCACAGGGAGACCGAGCCCGAGAAGAGATCGGGGGGCGGGATCGACCGGATGCGCCCGCCCCAGATCCACTTCACCACGTCCTCGAAGAGATAGATGAAGCCGAAGGTGAGCAGCACCTGGTCGAGCGGCGGCCGCCGGTAGAGCGGGCGCAGGCACGAGCGCTCGATCAGGGCCCCGATCAGGCCGACCGCGAGCGGCGCGGCCACCAGCGCGAGCCAGAAGCTCCCCGTGCTTGCGATCAGCGAAAGCCCCGCGTAGGCCCCCAGCATGTAGAAGGACCCGTGCGCCAGATTCACCACGTCCAGCATTCCGAAAATGAGCGTGAGCCCCACCGACAGCAGAAACAGCAGTACCCCATACGCCAGCCCATTCAACGCCTGCCCAAACAAATCAACCGGCATACGCCGCTAGAGGCCTGCGCCGGGGATCCGAGTCCGCGGCCATACACACAGGGTGAGTGGGATGAGAGGGAAGCGCCTGCGGGAGCGGCGAAGCGAGGGGCGAGGGGCGGCGGGAGCGGGGGCGGCGGTGGGCGTGCCCGGTGAGTGCTTCATCGAACAAGGGCACGCCTGCCGCCGCCCCCGCCCCCGCTGCCCCTCGCCCCGCCGCGGCACTACGCGGGAAGCGTGCAGCCCGTGCCCGGATCGGTGACGTTCGCGACCTTATCGATGGGCACGTTGTTGATGCCGCCGGCCACCTCGCGCACCTCGCGGATGTAGATGAACGGCTGGATCACGTTGTGCGTCTTCGGATCGAACCGGAACCGCCCGCGCGGGCTGTCGAACTCGCTCTTCTCGATCACCTCGACCAGCTTCGGCTTGTCCTGGGTGTTCCCGTTCACCGCCTTCAGCGCGCGCACGATCACCTCCGCGGTGTCGTAGCCCTGGCACGCGAAGCCGTCCGGCATCTTGCCGCCGAACTTGGCCTGGAACTCCTTCACGAAGCGCTGGTTGGTCGGGTTGTCGAGCAGCGGGGTGTAGAAGTGGCCGGTGATGACGCCCAGGGCGGACTTGCCCTGCGCGGGCAGGACGTCGGGCTCGGTGAGGAAGCCGGCGCCGGTGAGCTTGATCGACTGCTTCAGGCCGAACTGGTCGTACTGCTTCACGAAGTTCACCGCGTCCGACCCGGAGAAGAAGGCGTACACCGCCTTTGCCCCGGACTGGCGGATCTTGGTGAGGTACGGCGCGTAGTCGGTCTCACCGAGCTTGGGGTAGTCTTCGCCGACCAGCTTGCCCCCCGCGGGCACGAACGTCTCCTTGAACGCGCCGAGCTGGTCCTTGCCCGCCTGGTAGTTCGGCGCCGCGATGAAGACGTCCTTGGCCACGTGCTTGGCCACCCAGTCGCCCATCGGCTGGTTGGGCTGCCAGTTGGAGAACGAGGTGCGGAAGATCCACTTCGAGCAGCGCTCGCGGCTGATCGCGTCCGCGCCCGCGTTGGAGACGATGAGGATGGTCTTGCTGTTGTGCACCTTGTCGCGCATGCCCATCAGGATGCCGCTGTGCACGGGCCCGGTCAGGATGTCGACCTTGTCCGAGTCGATGAGCTTCTCCGTCTTGCGGATGCCCACCGGCGGCTGCATCTCGTCGTCTTCCTTGATCATCTCGATCTTGCGCCCGGCCACCGTCCAGTTCTCGCGCGCGAAGACCAGCTCCATTCCCTGGGTGATGGACTCGCCGAGCACCGCGTAGACGCCCGAGTACGGCAGCACGAGGCCGATCTTGACCGGGCCCGCCTGCGCGCTCGTCCGCCGCACCCACGGCCCCATCGCCGCGCCGGCCGCCGCCAGCGACGCGGTGCCGAGGAACCTCCGCCGGGTTACGTCTGCCATCGTGTTGTCCTCCTGAAGATCGGTGACTGAGGATGGTCGGCGCCCGCGAAGGCGCCGGAGCGCTACAAATCTACACGAAATCGGGCTACTTGCGAAACGCTTGCCCGTGATCGCGGGACGGCGGGCCCTCTCGACACGTCCGCGGACACCTCGCGGGCTGTCCGCCATCAAGGGGGGTGTGGAGGCCTCACGGGCTGGCCTCGCGCGCTGTCCGCCATCGGGGGCAGTGCGGGGGCCACACGGGCTGTCCGCCATCGGGGGAGTGCGGGGGCCATTTCGGGGCCCCCGCAGATGGAAAACAGCTGCTCCCGGGTTCGCGCGGCGAGCCGTGGCCCTACGGCACCCACGCCACCGCGTCGATCTCGACGTTGACGCCCTTGCGAGGCGGGGCGGCCTCGACGGTGGTGCGGGCGGGCTGGACGCCCTGGAAGTACTCCTTGAACACGCGGTTGAAGACCGCGAAGTCGTCCATGTTGCGCAGGTAGACCCCGACCCGGACCACGTTGGCGATCGAGGTGCCGCCCGCCTCCAGCACCGCCTTCACGTTGTCGAGCGTGACGCGGGTCTGCTCTGCGATGTCCTGGGAGACGATCGCCTTGGTGGCGGGGTCGAGCGGCCCCTGCCCCGACACGAAGAGGAAGCCGCCGACCTTGACGCCCTGGGCGATGGGCGACTCGGTGCCTTCCGAGAAGCCGGTCTTGGGCGCCGATCTCGTGAACACGACCTCTGGCTTCATGGACGCGAATCTCCTTTGAGGCGGGCCACGATCCCCGCCGGAATGGGCCGGGCCGCGAGCGGGCCGCCCGGCTGCTCGGGCTTCGCCACCCACGCCCGCACCTCGAAGCCGGTCGCGCATCGCCGTGTGCCCACCGACACGGCGTGCTCGACCCGGAACGTCTTCTCGCGCACCTCGGCCACCGTCGTCTCGATCGAGACCACGTCGCCATAGCGTACCGGGGAGGCGAAGCGGGCGCCCGACTCCACGATGGGCACGCCCACGATGCGCTCGGCCGGGAACATCTCCGGCCACGCCAGGCCGATCGACTCGAAGAGGGCCTCGGTGCCGAGGTCGAACCACTCGTAGAAGCGAGGGTAGAACACGATACCGGCCGGGTCGGCCTCGCTCCACCGCACCTTCAGGCTGATCGTGTTAGCGACCATCGGCCAGCTCGCGGAGGCGGAAGCGCTGCAGCTTGCCGGTGGCGGTGCGCGGCAGCTCGCTCACCACCCGGATCGCGCGCGGCCGCTGGTGCGGGGCGAGCGCGGCCTCGAGGTAGCCCCGCACGTCGGCCTCGAGGGCCTCGGGAGAGCCCGCCGGGTCGCGCGGCACCACGAAGGCAAACGGCTTGATGAGCCCGCCCGCCTCCGGGGCGCCCACCACCCCGCCGTCCAGCACGCCCGGGTGACGCAGCAGCACCGACTCCACCTCGGCCGGCGCCACCCACTGCCCCGCCACCTTGAAGAAGTCGTCCTCGCGGCCGCAGTGGACGTGGTAGCCGTCCGGGTCGCGGCGGTAGACGTCGCCGGTGCGGAACCACTCGCCCACGAAGGTGCGGCGCGAGTGATCGAGCCGCTGGTAGTACTGGGCGGCCTGCGACGGGGTGCGGACCCAGAGCACGCCCTCCTCTCCGTCCGCCACCGGATGACCTTCGGGGTCGAGGAGGCGGGCCTCGGTGCCGGGCACCGGCAGGCCGGAGGTACCGGCACGGCTCTGCCCCGGGCGGTTCGACAGCACCATGAACACGGTCTCGGTGGCCCCGATGCCGTCCAGCAGCTCCACGCCGAAGCGGGCGCGCCACGCCTCGTAGAGATCGGCGGACAGCCGCTCCCCGGCCGAGACGCAGAGGCGGGCGGAGCGGAACGTGTCCGCGGGCAGGTCGGAGCGCAGGAGCCGCGCGTAGACCGTCGGCACCGAGAAGAAGAGCGTGGGCGCGAACTCGCCCATGACGCGCGCCACCTCCGCGAGATCGGGCCAGCCCGGGTGGAGATACGTGCGGGCGCGCGCGTGGAGCGGGATCAGGAGCGCGTTGCCGAGGGCGTAGGCGAAGAAGAGCTTCGAGGTGGCGAACACCCGGTCGGCCGCCGAGACGCCGAGCAGCTCCGCGAAGTGCCGGCCCGCGGGCAGCGTGCGATGACAGTGCACCGCGGCCTTCGGGCGCCCGGTGGTGCCGGAGGTATAGAGCCAGAACGCCATCGCGTCCGCGCCGACCGACTCGGGAAGGAGCGGTCCGGTCGGGGCCGCGTCGGCCACCAGGGCGTCGAAGTCGACCACCGCGCGCGCGCCGAGGGCCAGCGCGTCCACGCCCGCGCCTTCCAGCACGCCCCGGTCCGCCACCAGCACCCGTGGCCGGCAGTCGGCCAGCACCACGCCCAGGTCGGCGGGGGTGAGCCGGGTGTTGATCGGCACCGCGACCGCGCCAAGCTTCAGCGCCCCGAAGAACGTGGCGGCCCAGCCGGGGCCATCGGCCAGCAAGAGCCCGACCCGGTGCTCGTGCTCCACCCCCCGTGCGCGGAGAGCGAGCGCGGCGCGATCGGTCAGGCGCTGGAGGCTTGCGTAGCTGAGCGCGCCAGTGGAGGTGATCAGCGCGGTCCGGTCGCCCAGACCTTCCTCGACCGGAGCGTCGACGAAGAGGGCGGCCGCGTTGTCCATGCGGTGGGCCCGGCTCAGCCCTGCCCGGACACCTTGCCGCGGGGAACGGCGTACCCGGCGGCGGCGAGCCGGTCGGTGATGCCGTGGAACTTGTGGCGACCGTCGACGTGCGCGGCCCACACCGAGTCGAGGTCCTCGAAGCCGGCCAGATAGCGGAGGCCGCAGTCCGCCGGCTCCGCCATCTCCATCTCGCCGGCGAGGAAGCGTCGATGCCCCTCGGCCGGGTCGATCCAGAAGCCCTCGGAGGCCTCTCCGCCGAGCAGCCGTGGCTCCTGCCCGGCGGGCACCGGGGCCAGGAAGAAGCGGGCCGTGAAGCGGATCGGGCTCGTGGGCGGCGTGATGAAGTGCGAGAGGTAGCGGAACGGCCCGAGGTCGAGGTACCAGCCCTCCCGCTCCAGCAGCCCGGGGAACACGCCCGCGTCGGCGGCGAGGGCGTGCCGGACCCCCTCGATTCGCTCCCGGGTGGCGGAGTCCTGCGTGTCCACCGGTCGGCCCTCCCCGTCGCAGCCGACGAGGAGCCCGGTCTCCTCCACCAGCTCGCGCGCCGCGGTCACCCAGTAGGCGAGCGGCGGGATGCCCTCGGCTTCCGGGAACGCGGCCAGCGCGGTGCCGGCCGAGACCCCGTAGCAGCGGGCCAGCGCCGCGGGGCTCGCGTCGGTGCGCTCCACCTTGCCGCCCGGGAAGGCGTAGAAGCCGCCGAGGAAGCGCATGCTCTTCTGGCGCCGGATCATGTACACCTCGACCGGCACGCGGGCCGCCGGGCGCACCAGCAGGACGGAGGCGGCGGGGCGCGGGACGGCGGGCGGAGCGGCGGGCGCGGTCACGCGGGTGGAACACGCGAGCGCGTGAGCCCGGCCAGCTGCTCCAGGAGGGCCTCGGCCGAGACCGGCTTGGCGATCACGCGGTCCACGTACTGCATCGACTCGTGCGCGGACACACCCTCGCCCCACCCGGTGAGGATGAACACCGCGGTCGACGGGGAGCGGGTCTTCACGCGCTGGGCGACTTCCCAGCCGTTCATCTTCGGCATGCCGAGGTCGGTGATCACCACGTCGTGCGCGGTGGGATCGAAGACCGCGAGCGCTTCCTCGCCGTTGGCGGCGGTGGTGATCGCGTGGCCCTCGCTGCCCATCACGTCGGAGAGCACGCTCAGCAGGCGCGGGTCGTCGTCCACCAGCAGCACCCGCGCCGCCTTCTCCGGCGAGACCTGGCGCTCGGCGACGCCCTCGGAGGCGGGGATGATCTGGAAGCGGCTCGCGTGTAAGCGCAGGCGCACCGTGGTGCCGCGGCCGACCTCGCTCTCGATGGCCACGCTGCCCCCGTGGCGCTCGATGATGTCGTAGACGTGCGCGAGGCCCTGCCCGGCCCCCCGGCCCGGCTGGAGGCTCCGCGCGTGCTCGGCGAGGCGCCGGCGCGTCTCGTCCGACATCCCGATCCCGGAGTCGCGCACCTCGACCACCACCCAGCCCGAGGCCTCCGCGGCGGCCCGGATCGCGAGGGCGCCACCCTTGGGCATGGCGTCCACCGCGTTGTGGATCAGGCGCACCAGGGCATCGCGCAGCTCGAAGGCGTTGCCCTCGACGGGCGGCAGGGCCTCCATGTCCTGGGTCACCGTGATCACCGAGCCCTTGCGCTCCGCGTCGTCCCGCCAGCGCGGCGCGGTCAGCTCGAGAGCCTCCGCGATGACCGCGGGCAGCCCCACCGGCCCGAAGGCCACCTGCGGCTGGCGCGAGACGAACTCCTGCAGCTTGCGAACCGTCGCCGAGGCCTCGAGGGCCACGTCGCGGATCACCGCGAGCCGCCGGCGCGCTGCATCCGACTCGGTCTCGCGCAGCATCAGCTCGGTGTAGGCGAGGATCGCGGCGAGCGAGTTGTTGAAGTTGTGGGCGAGGCCACCGACGGTCTCCCCGAGGGCGCGCAGATCCTCGCCGCGCGAGAGGCCTCGGGGGGCGTCCGCGAGGCGGCGCCCCAGGTCGCGGGCCCAGCTGCGCATCGCGAGCACCGCGCGGTCCATCTCCACCTTGGTGCGGCGGATCTGGCGCGCGATGTCCTGGATCTCCTCGTGATCGGCGAAGAGGAGGGCTTCCGGGGGCAGCTCGCGTGAGTCGCGCCGGATCCATCGGCCCATGTGCTCTCGGACCCGCTTGATCATGAGCGGACGGAAGCTACAGGTTCACGAGCTGGGCGACGCGCTCGCGATGGTGGGTGGCATCTCCGAAGGTGAACTCCGAGCCCTTCGCCCGCTTGAAGTAGAGGTGGAGGTCGTGCTCCCACGTGAAGCCGATGCCGCCGTGGAGCTGGATGCCGGCCGCGGCCACCCGGCGGAAGGCGTCGGAGACGTAGGCCTTGGCCATGCTGACCGCCAGCGGCGCCTCGGAGGCGCCCTCGTCGAGGGCCCACGCCGCGTAGTAGGTGATGGACTTGCTGTTCTCCACGTCCACCAGCATGTCGGCCGCGCGGTGCTTCACGCCCTGGTAGGAGCCGATCGGCCGGCCGAAGGCCTGGCGGATCTTGGCGTACTCCACCGTCATGTCGAGCACCTTCTGGGCGCCGCCGCACATCTCGGCGCAGAGCGCCACCGTGGCCCGGTCGAGCACCCGCGCGAGCGGGGCCCACCCCCCGTTCGCGGCGCCGAGCAGGGCGTCGGCCCCCACCGTGACGTCGGCGCACGTGACCTCGCAGAGCTTGCGGGTCTGGTCCATCGTGGGCAGGAGCGACACCTGGAGCCCCGCGGTGCCCCGGGGCAGCAGGAAGAGCGAGATCCCGTCCGCCCCCGCGCCGGCCTTGGTCCGCGCCGCCACCACCAGGGCGTCCGCGGTGTGCGCGTCGGAGACGAACAGCTTGACGCCGGAGAGGGTGTAGCGGCCGCCCTTCTCGGCGGCGGTGAGGGTCACGCCGGCGGGGCCGAGCTGGGCGCTCGGCTCCATCCACGCCAGGGCCACGCGCGTGTCGCCCGCCCCGATCCGGGGCAGCCACTCCTTCTTCTGCGCCTCGCTACCCGCCTCCAGGATCGCGAGCCCGCCCAGGATCACCGCGGAGAAGAACGGCCCCGGCACCACCGCGCGGCCCATCTCCTCCATGAGGACCACGAGGTCCACGAGACCGAGCCCCATGCCGTCGTAGGCCTCGGGGTAGACGAGCCCGAGCCAGCCCTGCTCGGCCATCTTCTTCCAGAGCTCGGGAGTGATGCCCTCCGGGGTCTCCATCAGCCGCCGCACGGTGTCGGAGGCGCACTCGTTCTCGAAGAACTTGCGGGCGGTGCTGCGCAGGAGCTCCTGCTCGTCGTTGAACCCGAAGTTCATGGCTTAGCCTTTCGGAAGGCCGAGCACGCGCTCGCCGATGATGTTGCGCTGGATCTCGGTGGTCCCACCCTCGATGGAGTTGGCCCGCGAGCGCAGGAAGGTGTGCTGCCAGAGACCGTCCGCCACCGCCCACCGGCTGCCGTGGGTGAGCTGGCTGAACGCGCCCTGGATCTCCATGGCCAGCTCCTGCACGCGCTGGTGGCCCTCGACCCACATCATCTTGCCCGCCGACGCCTCCGGGCCGGGCAGCTCGCCCTTGAGCAGCTTGGTGATCGCGCGGGCCCCGGTGTACTTGAAGACCTCGGTGTCGATCCAGAGCTGGGCCAGCTTCTGCCGCATCACCGGATCCTGGGTCGCCGGGATCCCGTTCTTCTTGGTGGCCCGGGCCATGTCCACCAGGCCGTCGAGGGCGATGCGCAGGCGCACCTGCAGGCCGAAGCCGAGGGCGAGACGCTCGTACATGAGGGTGGTGAGGCCGACCGCCCACCCGTTGTTGAGACCGCCCAGGATCTGCGACTCGTGCACGCGCACGTTGTCGAAGTAGACCTCGTTGAACTCCGCGTCGCCCGTCAGCTGCTTGAGCGGCTTCACGGTCACGCCCGGGCTCTTCATGTCGAGCAGGAAGTAGGTGATGCCCTTGTGCTTGGGGGCGGCGGGGTCGGTGCGGGCCAGCAGCATCATCCAGTCCGCGATGTGGGCGAGCGACGTCCACACCTTCTGGCCGTTGATCACGTAGTGCTCGCCGTCCTTCTCGGCCCGGGTCTGCAGCGAGGCGAGGTCGGAGCCCGCGTTGGGCTCCGAGTAGCCCTGGCACCAGATCTCCTCGCAGGAGAGCATCCTGGGCGGGTAGCGCTTCTTCTGCTCGTCGGTGCCGTAGGCGATGATGGTGGGGCCGGCCATCCCGATCGCGAGGATGTTCAGGACCGGAGGCGCCTTGGAGAGCGCCATCTCCTGCTGGAGGATCATCTCCTCCATGAAGGTGAGGCCGCGGCCACCCGCCTCCTTGGGCCACGTGAGCCCCACGAAGCCCGCCTCGAACATCTGCCGCTGCCAGCGGCGGAGCATCTCGTAGGCCTCGGGGCGCGGGATATCGGAGCCCTGACGGAGCCGCGCCACCCAGTCCTGGCGCATGTGCGTGGCGAGCCAGCTCCGGACCTCGTCGCGGAAGGATTCCTGCTCAGGGGTCAGCGTGAAATCCATGCGCCCTCCCGCGCGGGTGGCGGCCCACCGAAGGTTGACCGAGATGAGGCTGAACGAAGGTTCAGCGCTCATATTACGAGGCCCCGCGAGAAAGTGTCAAGGCTTCGTGTGCGGTATACTCGCGGCGTCCATGGCCACCCCGGGCATCTCGCTGGCGCGCCTCAAGGAGCACATCGAGACCCTCTCCACCTTCGGTCGCAACGCGGACGGCCACGGGATCACCCGCTCGTGCTGGAGCCCGGCCCACGAGGAAGCGCGCGCGTGGCTCCTCGGGCGCATGAAGACCGCGGGCCTCGAGACGCGCGTCGACGCGGCGGGGAATACCTTCGGGGTGCTGCCCGGCGAGGGCGCCGCGGTTCTCACCGGCTCCCACATCGACACCGTGCCCGAGGGCGGACCGCTCGACGGGGCCCTGGGCGTCCTGGCCGGGCTCGAGTGCCTGCAGATCATCAAGGAGGCCGGCCTGTCGGTCCGGCGGCCGCTCGCGGTGGTGGCGTGGAGCGACGAGGAGGGCCGCTACGGGAGCCTCTTCGGCTCCCGCGCCTTCACCGGCCGGCTCGACCTGGCCCAGGTGCCGTCCCTCCGGGCCCTCGACGGCGAGCCGCTGGTCGACGCGATGGCGCGCGCCGGCTACGACGCGAGCCGGGTGGCGGAGGCGCGCTGCGACCCGCGCACGCTCCACGCCTACATCGAGCTGCACATCGAGCAGGGCCCGCACCTCGACCAGGCGCGGATCCCCATCGGCCTCGTGGAGGGCATCGTCGGGATCCGGCGCAACCGCCTGACCTTCATCGGGGAGCCGGACCACGCGGGCACCACCCCGATGGCCCGGCGCAAGGACGCGTTCCTGGGCGCCTGCGAGTACGCGCTCAAGGCCCGCGAGCACATCGTGCGCAAGGGCAGCGGCCGGAGCGTCACCAACTTCGGGCGCATCGAGCTCGCCCCCGGGGTGTCCAACATCGTGCCCGCCCGCGCGGTGCTGATGCAGGAGATGCGGGAGCTCGACGCCCGGATCCTGGCCCGCCTCGACCGCGAGTGCGTGGCCCTGGCCCGGACGGTGGCCCGGCGGCGCGGCCTGCGGGTCGTGGTGGAGACGCAGTCCCGCACCGACCCCGCGCGCTGTGCGCCCCGCGTCATGGATGCGGTGCAGGCCGCGTGCGACGCGCTGCGCCTCCGCTACCGGCGCATGCCCTCCGGCGCGGGCCACGACGCCCAGAACCTGGCCGCGATCACCGCCTCCGGGATGCTGTTCATTCCCTCCCGCGGCGGGCGCAGCCACCGGCCCGACGAGATGAGCGACTGGAAGGCGATCGGACGGGGCGCCAACGCGCTGCTGCAGACGCTCCTGCGCCTGGCCGGGTGAGGGCGCCCACGCGAGAACGCGTGCATGTGAAAGTTTCCACTTGGCAACGGTCCGCGAGATCAAGTACACTCCGCGTGATTCCGGCGCGATCACTTCTATGAGGATGTTGTGCCCACGATAGTGCACCTGCTGCTGGCCCTGGTCCTGACCGTCTTCCTGGTCGCCCAGGCCCGGTCCCTGGCTTTCGTGCTGCGGTCGCGCCGGGCCGTGTCTTCGCGGAGCGCCCGCCGGGGGACCGACCTCCTCTGGACCGGCATCCCGGTGCTCCTCGTGCTCTTCCTGGCCGCCCGGAGCTGGGTGGCCGTGGTCGACGTCCACCGGCCCGCGGTCGCGGCGACGGGGGCGCCGACCCAGTCGGCGGCGACCCCGCGCTAAGAGGAGCCCTCCACGTGACGATCCCGTCCGCGACCTCGCCCCGCCCCCGGCGGCGCTTCGACTGGTCCCTCGCCTGCCTGCTCGGCGCCGTGCTGATGCTGGCCTGCTCGTGCAGCGCGGTGGGCTGGAACTGGGACACCCCGATGAGCACGGTCATGCCGAAGTCGGACTTCGGGAAGATGACCCACGAGATCTTCATGCTGATCTCGTGGTGGACCCTCGGCATCTTCATCGCGGTGGAGGTGGCGCTGGCGTGGGTGTGCTGGCGCTACCGCGACCGCGCGGGCGCGCCGATCCCGAAGCAGGTGCACGGGCACACCACGCTGGAGGTGGGCTGGACCATCGCCTTCGCGGTGATCCTCCTCGTGTTCGCGATCCCCACCATCCGGGTGATCTTCAAGACCCAGGAGGCGCCCGCGGCCACCGCGCTGCGGGTGGAGGTGTTCGGCAAGCAGTGGTGGTGGGAGTTCCGCTACCCGCAGTTCAAGATCACCACCGCCAACGAGCTCCACCTCCCCAAGGACCAGACCGCCACGTTCCTCCTCAACGCGCCGGACGTCATCCACTCCTTCTGGATGCCCCAGCTCGGCGGCAAGCGCGACGTGGTGCCACACCGGATCAACCACATCACGCTGACCCCCGAGGTGGCGGGGGAATACCCGGGCCAGTGCGCGGAGTACTGCGGGGTCTCCCACGCCAACATGCGCTTCCGGGTGATCGTGCACGAGCCGGCCGACTTCGAGAAGTGGGTCAAGAGCCAGCAGGCCCCGCCGGTCGAGTCCGCCGATCCGCTCGCCCAGCAGGGCAAGACGATCTACTCCGCGTCGACCTGCGTGGGCTGCCACACCATCACCGGGATCTCGGCCGGGCAGATCGGACCCGACCTCACCCACTTCGCGAGCCGCAAGCGGTTCGCGGGCTCGCTCATGGAGTCGACCCCGGACAACATCGCGAAGTGGATCGAGAATCCCGATCACATGAAGCCCGGGGCCCTCATGCCGAACCTGGGAATGACCGGCGAGCAGAGCAAGGCCATCGCGGCCTACCTGCTCAGCCTGAAATAAGGGGACCGCATGGCCACGCAGGCCGCCTTCATGCACGGCTCGAAGGCCGAGACCGAGACCTTCTGGGGTACCGTCTGGTCCTGGCTCACCACCGTCGACCACAAGCGGATCGGGATCCTGTACGGCACCTCCGCGTTCATCTTCTTCCTGGTGGGAGGCATCGAGGCGCTGATCATGCGCCTGCAGCTCGCGCGGCCCGACAACACCCTGGTGGGCGCGGAGCGCTTCAACGAGCTGTTCACCATGCACGGCACCACCATGATCTTCCTGGCCGTGATGCCGTTGAGCGCCGCCTTCTTCAACTACATGATCCCGCTCATGATCGGGGCGCGCGACGTCGCGTTCCCGCGCCTGAACGCGCTCTCGTACTGGATCTTCCTCTCCGGAGCCCTGTTCCTGAACTCGAGCTGGCTGTTCGGCCTGGCCCCCGACGGAGGGTGGTTCGGCTACGCCAACCTCACCACGGCCCAGTTCTCCCCGCGGCACACGATCGACTTCTGGATGCTGGGCCTGCAGATCCTCGGCCTCTCGTCGATGCTGGCCGGCTTCAACTTCCTGGTGACGATCATCAACATGCGGGCCCCCGGCATGACCCTCATGCGCATGCCGGTGTTCATCTGGATGAGCTTCGTGACCCAGTTCCTCCTCGTGCTCGCCTTCCCCGCGATCACGGTGGCCCTCATCCTCCTCATGTTCGACCGCTTCTTCGGCACCCTGTTCTACGCCCCCGCGGCCGGGGCCGACCCGCTGCTCTGGCAGCACCTCTTCTGGATCTTCGGGCACCCCGAGGTCTACATCCTGATCCTGCCCGCGATGGGCATCGTCTCCGAGGTGCTGCCCACCTTCGCGCGCAAGCCGCTCTTCGGAGCGCCGGTGGTGATCTACTCCGGCATCCTGATCGGCTTCTTCGGCTTCGGGGTGTGGAGCCACCACATGTTCTCGGTGGGCATGGGACCGGTGGCCGACGCCGCCTTCTCGATCTCCACCATGCTGATCGCGGTGCCCACCGGGGTGAAGATCCTGAACTGGATCGGCACCCTGTGGGGCGGCTCCATCCGCTTCAAGACCCCCATCTACTTCTCCCTCGGCTTCATCGCGATGTTCACCATGGGTGGCCTCTCCGGCGTCATGCACGCCTCGCCCCCGGTGGACCTGCAGCAGACCGACAGCTACTTCGTGGTGGCCCACTTCCACTACGTGCTCTTCGGCGGCTCGATCTTCGGCCTCTTCTCCGGGATCTACTACTGGTGGCCCAAGATCACCGGCAAGCTCCTCGACGAGAAGCTCGGCCTCTGGCACTTCTGGGCGATGCTGGTGGGCTTCAACATGACGTTCTTCCCCCAGCACTACCTGGGCCTCATCGGGATGCCGCGCCGGATCTACACCTACGCGCCGGACCTGGGCTGGAACTTCTGGAACCTGGTCTCGACCGTCGGGTCGTTCCTGATCGCGGTGTCGCTGCTCTTCTTCATCGCCAACGTGATCCGCTCCCTGCGATACGGAGCGGTGGCGGGCAACGACCCGTGGGACGCCCGCACGCTGGAGTGGGCGATTCCCTCTCCGCCCCCGGTCTACAACTTCGCGCGCATCCCGCACGTGCAGGACCGTGACGACTTCTGGCTCACCAAGTACGGCGACGGGCACGGGGGCGCGCCGCGTCCCAAGGGGGCTCCGGTGACCGCGGCGGAGATCGCGGGGATCCACATGCCGCCGGCCTCGTTCTGGCCGCTCCTGCTCGCGCTCGCGGTCGCGGTGATGATCTCGGGCCTGATGATCAGCATGGTCCAGGTCGCCATCGGGGGGCTGCTCACGCTGTGGCTGATGTACAAGTTCGCCGTGGAGCTGCACCGGCCCGCCGCCGGGCACGGGCACTAGGAGAGCCGCCATGGCCGATCACGCCGCCGCCGCCGTCGTCGCGCACGCCGCCCACGATCCCAACATCGGCAGCACCGGGCTCGACAACCGCAAGGTCGGGATGTGGGCCTTCCTCGGCTCGGACTGCATGTTCTTCGGGTCTCTGATCGGGACGTACCTGGCCTACAAGGGCAAGTCCATCTCGGGCCCCCTGCCCCACCAGGTGTTCGACATCCCGCTCACCTCGTACAGCGCGGCCCTGCTGCTCGCCTCCTCGCTGACCATGGTGCTGGGCCTGAGCGCCCTGCAGGAGAGCCGGGTGAAGAAGGCGGCGATGTGGCTCTTCGTGACCGCGATGCTGGGCCTGCACTTCGTGCTGAACCAGGTCTACGAGTTCACCACCTTCGTGCTGCACCACGACCTGAAGCTCTCCACCAGCCTCTTCGGCTCCAGCTTCTTCGTGCTCACCGGCTTCCACGGAGCCCACGTCACGGGCGGAGTCATCTGGCTGCTGATCCTCGTGATGCTCGCCATGCGGGGCAAGCTCGACGCGCGGGACTACACCAAGGTCGAGATCGCGGGCCTCTACTGGCACTTCGTCGACATCGTGTGGATCGCGATCTTCACCGTCATCTACCTCATCCCCTAGGAGCCGCGAGATGGCCGACCATCAAGCCGTTGCGGTCGCGACCCACGGAGGAGGGAGCGGGCACGCCACCGTCCGGACCTACGTCCACGTCGCGATCGTGCTCGCGATCATCACCGCGCTGGAGGTGGCCACCCTCTACGTCCCCGGGATCCCGGGCCCGGTGCTGGTGATCAGCCTGCTCGTGATGTCCGCGGTCAAGTTCTTCCTGGTGGTAGGGTTCTTCATGCACCTCAAGTACGATCACCCGGTCATGCGCGCGCTCTTCGTGGGACCGTTGATCATCGCCATCGCGATCATCCTGGCCGTCATGGCGCTCTTCAGCGCCTTCGTGCTGCTGCCGCGCGTCGTCCTCTGATATGGCGCACGTAGTACCCGGGCCCGCGGGGCCACCGCCCCTCGGGCCCGAGGGTTTTCCCTGGACCGCCTGGCCCGCCGATCCCACCGTGGTGGGCGGCCTCCTGATCCTGGGCGTCGCCTACGGGGCGGCCACTCTCTGGCGGCGCCGCCTCGATCCGCAGGCCCCGGTGGAAGCGGACAAGATCGTGTCGTTCGCGGGCGCCCTCGGCGTGCTCTTCGTCGCCCTCACCGGCCCCGTCCACGACCTCTCGGACTACTACCTGTTCAGCGCCCACATGATCCAGCACATGATGCTGGTGTTCGCGATGCCGCCGCTCTTGCTGCACGGCGTCCCGGGCTGGATGGCGCGCCCGCTCCTGCGCGATCCGCGCCTCCTCGCCCTGGGGCGCGCGCTGACCCGGCCCGTGGGGGCGTTCGCCACCTTCAACGTCGTGCTGGTGGCGTGGCACCTGCCCCCGCTGTACAACCTGGCCATGGAGCAGCACCCGGTCCACATCGTGGAGCACCTGATGATCATGGCGGCGTCGGTGATCCTCTGGTGGCCGCTGCTCTCGCCGCTGCCCGAGCTGCCGCGCACGCCCTACCCGGTGCAGATGCTGTACCTCTTCGTGGTCGGCCTTCCGATGGTGATGGTGGCGATCTTCATCTCGATGGCGGACAGCCTCCTCTATCCCTACTACGCGGCCTCGCCCCGGGTGTGGGCCTCCCTCACCCCCCAGATCGACCAGCACCTGGGCGGCCTGATCATGTGGATTCCCGGCGGCATGGTCTTCCTGGCCGCGCTCTCGGTGGTCTTCTTCCGCTGGCAGCACGCGGGCGGTGAGGACGGCGCGGTGCCCACCAGCAGCGTGGTGACCCGTGCGCGCTAGGATCGCCCTCGCCGCGGTGGTCGCGGTGTTCGTGCTGATGACCCTCGGCAACGTGGTCAGCGCGACCGGCTCCGGCCTCGCCTGCCCGGACTGGCCGCTCTGCCACGGCTCGATCGTCCCGCCCCTGCGCACCGACGTGCTCATCGAGTACGGCCATCGCCTCTCGGCCCTGGCCGCCACCGTCCTGATCCTGGCCGCCAGCGTGGCCGCCCTGCGCGGGCCCGCCTCCGCGGGGCTGCGCCGGCTGGCGTGGCTGCTGCCGGTGCTGCTGCTGGTCCAGATCGCCCTCGGCGGCATCACGGTGCTGCTCAAGCTGCCGGACCTGATCAGCACCGCCCACCTGGTGAACGCGCTGCTGATCCTGGGCGGCCTCATCGTGCTCACCCTGGGCCTCCGCGGGCCGACCGCCGCGCCGGCCGCCGACCCCGACCGGACGCGGCGCCTGGCGCGCGCCGGCCTCGCGGTGCTCCTGGTCCAGCTCGCGCTGGGCGGCTACGTGCGCCACGCGGGCGCGGGCCTCGCGTGCCCGGACTTTCCGCTCTGCAGCGGGGACCTCCTCCCGAGCGGCTGGCTCCCCACCGTCCACTGGGTGCACCGCTGGCTCGGGGTGCTGCTGCTCGGCGTCTTCGTGCACCTGGCCGTCGCGGCGCGCACCACCGCCACCCGGCTCGTGGCCGCCCTCGCGGTGCTGCAGGTCTCGCTCGGCGTGGCGACCGTGCTGCTCCAGCTGACTCCCGCGGTGCGGGCGACCCACGCCGCGGTCGGCTACGCGCTCTGGGCCACGCTGGTGTGGGCGAGCGTCGAGGCGGGCTGCTGGCGAATGGTCGGCGCCGAGCGCACGCCGCGCCCCGGCGCGGGACGACGGGCGGTCCATGCCGCCTAGGGCCGCCGCCGCGTCCTCGCGCGGGCTGCCCGCTCTCGGGGTGGCCGCGCGCGTGGGCGCCTACCTGGAGCTCTCGAAGTTCGGCATCGTGCTGCTGGTGCTGGTCTCGGCCGGCGCCGGCTTCATGCTGAGCGCGCCGCTCGGACCCGAGTTCCCGTGGGCGCAGGGGCTGCTGGTGCTCGTGGGCGTCATGCTGCTCTCCTGCGGGGCCTCCGCGCTCAACCAGGTGCAGGAGCGCGGGCGCGACGCGCTGATGCCGCGGACCGCGGGCCGGCCGCTGCCGTCCGGCCGCCTCACCCACGCCCAGTGCCTGGCCTTCTCGCTGGCCGGCATCGCGGCGGGCGCCGCGCTCCTGTGGCTCGGGGTGGGGCCGGTGGCGGGCGTGCTGGGGCTGATCGCGAGCGCGTTCTACAACGGCGTCTACACGCCGTGGCTCAAGACCCACTCCCCGTTCGCGGCGGTGCCGGGGGCGATCCCGGGCGCGATCCCGCCGGTCATCGGCTGGGTGGCGGGCGGGGGCGGGGTCACGGACGCGGGCGCGATCATCCTGTTCGGGATCCTGTTCCTCTGGCAGATGCCCCACTTCTGGGCGCTCGCCCTGCGCTACCGCGGCGACTACGCGGCGGGCGGTTTCCCGATGGTGTCCGAGCGGGTCGGGGTGGAGGGCACCGCGCGGCTCATCCTGGTCTACGCGCTCGGGCTCACCGCCTGGTCGCTCGCCGCCCCGACCTTCGGGGTCGGCGGCCCGGCGGCCCTGGTCGCCGCCGCCGCCCTCGGCGGGCGCCTGATCTGGCTCGCCGAGAAGTTCGCCCGCCGGCCCGAGGACCCGCGGGGATGGCTCTCCCTCTTCCTCTTCTCCAACTTCTACCTGCTCCTTCTGTTCCTGGTGATGGTGGGCGAGCGGCTGGCTCGCCATGCCCTCACCTAAGACGTCGGCGCTCCCGGTTGGCGCGGCGGGAGGGTCCTCTGGTACTCTGAGATTCCGTCTGGAGGGACGTGACCGATGAACATCTGCGTCGTGGGAACGGGCTACGTGGGACTGGTGACCGGCGCGGTCTTCGCCGATCTCGGCAACGACGTGGTGTGCGTGGACAACGCGACGAAGAAAATCGAAGCCTTGCGCGCAGGCCAGATGCCGATCTACGAGCCCGGTCTCGAGGAGATGGTGGCCCGCAACAAGGACGACGGGCGGCTCACGTTCTCCACCGACCTCCCCGGAGGCGTGCGGCAGGCCGACGTGATCTTCATCGCGGTGGGCACCCCGCCCAAGGAGAGCGGAGAGACCGACCTCTCCCAGGTGGAGGCGGTCGCGTCCGAGATCGGCCGCTCCATGGACCGCTACAAGGTGGTGGTCAACAAGTCCACCGTCCCGGTCGGTACGGGCGAGTTCGTCCGAGAAGTCATCACCCGCCACCAGCCGCGCCCGCTCGACTTCGACGTGGTGTCCAACCCCGAGTTCCTCCGCGAGGGCTCGGCCATCGAGGACACCCTCCGGCCCGATCGCATCGTCATCGGGGCCCCCAACCAGCAGGTGGCCATGACCCTGGTGGAGCTCTACGCGCCGCTCGAGCGGCCGATGATCATCACCGACCTGCCGTCGGCGGAGGTCATCAAGTACGCCTCCAACGCCTTCCTGGCCGCCAAGATCTCGTTCATCAACGCGATCGCGAACATCTGCGAGGCGGCGGGCGCCGACGTGAGCCAGGTGATGAAGGGCATGGGCCTCGACTCGCGCATCGGCATGCAGTTCCTCCAGGCCGGGCTCGGCTACGGCGGCTCCTGTTTCCCCAAGGACGTGGACTCGCTCATCCACACCGCGTCGCGGCTCGGCTACGACTTCAAGCTGCTGCGCTCGGTGGTGGAGATCAACCGGGAGCGGGCCGCCCACCTGGTCGAGATGATGCGCAAGGCGATGGGCCCGCTGGAGGACAAGACGGTGGCGGTGCTGGGGCTCGCGTTCAAGCCCAACACCGACGACATGCGCGAGGCCAAGAGCCTCGAGGTGGTGCGGGCGCTCCACGCGGCGGGCGCCCAGATCCGCGCCTACGACCCGGTGGCGATGGAGAACGCGCGCTCGATGATGCCGCCCGGGGTGGTCTTCTGCGAGTCGGCCTTCGAGGCCGCCGCGGGAGCCGACGGGGTGACGCTGCTCACGGAGTGGAACGAGTTCAAGTACCTGAACCTCGACCGCCTCCGGGGCCTGCTGCGCCGCCCGCTCATCTTCGACGCCCGCAACCTCTACGAGCCGGAGCGCATGCGGCGTCTCGGCTTCGAGTACTACTCCATCGGGCGCAAGCCCATCCTGGCCGGCTAGGGAGCCCGCCCGATGCGCGTGCTGGTGACGGGAGGGGCCGGGTTCATCGGCTCCCACCTCTGCGAGTTCCTGCTCGCGCGGGGCTGCGAGGTGCTCTGCATGGACAACCTCCTAACCGGGTCCACCGACAACATCGCGCACATCACCGATTCGCGCTTCCTGTTCGTGAAGCACGACGTCACCAACTACATCGTGGTGGGAGGCCCGCTCGACTACGTGCTGCACTTCGCGAGCCCCGCCTCCCCGATCGACTACCTGGAGCTGCCGATCCAGACCCTGAAGGTGGGCGCCCTCGGCACCCACAAGGCCCTCGGCCTCGCCAAGGAGAAGCGGGCCAAGTTCCTGCTCGCCTCCACCTCCGAGGTCTACGGCGATCCGCTCGTGCACCCCCAGCGGGAGGACTACTGGGGCAACGTGAACCCGGTGGGCCCGCGCGGCGTCTACGACGAGGCCAAGCGCTTCGCGGAGGCGATGGTCATGGCCTACCATCGCGTGCACGGCCTCGACGCGCGCATCGTGCGCATCTTCAACACCTACGGCCCGCGCATGCGGCTCACCGACGGCCGCGCGATCCCGACCTTCGTGCGGCAGGCCCTGCGCCACGAGCCCCTCACCGTCTTCGGGGACGGCTCGCAGACCCGCTCGTTCACCTACGTCTCGGACCTGGTGGAGGGTATCTGGGCCCTCATGCAGGCGCCGGTCAACGAGCCGGTGAACATCGGCAACCCGAGGGAGATGACCTTGCTCCAGCTCGCCAAGCAGATCGCCCAGATGAGCGGCTCGCGGAGCGAGATCGTGTACCGGCCCCTGCCCACCGACGATCCCAAGGTGCGGCAGCCCGACATCGGCAAGGCCCGCCGCCTGCTCGGCTGGGAGCCCAAGGTCGAGGTGGAGGACGGCCTCCGCCGCACCATCGACTGGTGCCGGCGCCTGGTGGCCCAGCCGTGAAGATCATCGTCACCGGCGGGGCGGGCTTCATCGGCTCCCACGTGGTCGACCGCTTCATCGAGGCCGGGCACGACGTGGCGGTGGTCGACAACCTCACCACCGGGGACCCGCGCTGGGCCAACCCGCGCGCCCGCCTGCACGTGGTCGACCTGCGCAGCGCGCGGCTCGCCGACGCGTTCGAGAAAGAGCGGCCGGAGGTGGTCGCGCACCTGGCCGCGCAGGCCTCGGTGGGCCGCTCGGTGACCGATCCCGCCTTCGACGCGAGCGTCAACATCATGGGCGGCCTCGGCCTGCTCGAGTGCTGCCGGCGCTTCGGGGTGCGCCGCATCATCTACACCTCGAGCGGGGGCGCCGGCTACGGCGACACCGACGTGATCCCGACGCCGGAGACCCATCCGACCGTGCCGATCTCGCCCTACGGGATCACCAAGGTCGCGATGGAGTACTACGTCAACGCCTGGAGCGGCATCTTCGGGATCAGCGGCATCTCCCTGCGCTACGCCAACATCTACGGCCCGCGCCAGAATCCGCAGGGCGAGGCGGGCGTCATCGCCATCTTCTGCCACCGGCTGCTGACCGGCCAGGCGCCGATCATCAACGGCGACGGCGAGCAGACCCGCGACTACACCTTCGTGGAGGACGTGGCCCTCGCCAACCTGCGCGCGCTGGAGCGGCCCGACGTGACCGGGGCGGTCAACGTCTGCACCGGGGTGGAGACCACCGTGAACCAGCTCTACGCCGCGCTGGTGGCCGCCTCCGGCGCCAAGGTGCCGGCCCAGTACGCGCCCGCGCGGCCCGGCGAGCAGCGGCGCAGCTGTCTCGACCCCGCCCACGCGGAGCGGGCGCTGGGCTGGAAGCCTTCCGTGACGCTCGCGGAGGGGCTCGGCCGCACCTTCCGCTTCTTCCAGAAGGAGCTCGGCAAATGATCGACGAGGAGCTGCGGGCCATCCTGGCGTGTCCGGCGTGCAAGGGCGAGCTGATCTTCGAGGAGACGCGCATCATCTGCCCGGCCTGCCGGAAGGCGTATCCCATCCGGGACGGCATCCCCGTGATGCTGATCGGCGAGGCGGAGCCCTGGACCCCGACCAGATAACCGCGGTCATCCTCGCCGGCGGGCAAGGCACGCGCCTCCGGCCGCTCACCCTGACCACCCCCAAGCCGGTGGTCCCGCTCCTGAACGTCCCGTTCCTCGCCTACCAGCTCGCGCTGCTCCGCCGGCACCGCATCACCGACGTGGTGCTCTCCTGCTCCTACCTGGTCGACGAGGTGCGCCGGATCATGGGCGACGGGGCGGCCCACGGCGTTCGCCTCCGCTACGCGGTGGAGACCGATCCCCTCGGCACCGCGGGGGGCATCCGCAACGCGGTGGACCTGGTGCGCGATCTGGTCGTGGTGCTGAACGGCGACATCCTCGCCGATCCGGACCTCACCGCGATGCTCGCCTTCCACGCCGCGCGGGGCTCGCACGCGAGCATCTATCTCACCCGCGTGCCGGATCCGAGCCAGTACGGGCTGGTGGAGCTCGATCCGGACGGACGGATCCGCAGCTTCATCGAGAAGCCCGAGCCCGGACGCGCGACGGTGGATACCATCAACGCCGGGGTCTACGTGCTGCACCGGGCGGTGGTCGCCGCCATCCCCACCGGGCGCGCGGTCTCCATCGAGCGCGAGACGTTCCCCGGCCTGCTGCGCGACCTCGTGCCGTTCTACGGATGGGTCTCGGAGAACTACTGGCTCGACATCGGCAACCCCGCCAAGTACCGGCAGGGGCAGCTGGACCTGATGGCGGGCCGCGTGACCACCGACGTGGCGCCCGCGGGGCCGCCCGGCGGTGGCCTCCGGCTGGCCCCGGGCGCTCGCGTGGCGGCGGGCGCGACGCTCACCCCGCCGTGCGTGATCGGCGCGGGCACCCGCGTCGAGTCGGGGGCACGGGTGGGCCCGAACGCGGTGCTCGGGGCCGACTGCGTGGTGAGCGCGGGCGCCCGGCTGGAGGGCGCCATCCTGTGGGACGGGGTGACGGTGGGTCCCGGCGCGGTCCTGCAGGACTGCATCGTGGGCTCCCGCGTGCAGATCGGGGCCAACGCCCAGCTGGGATTCACCGCGGTCGTCGAGGGCAACACCGCCGTCCCGGCCGGCGCCCGCCTCTAGCCGCCCGGCTGGACGCGGTGCGGGGAGTGGGCCGCGCAAGGCCGTGGTATTCTTAGCCGGATGGCCATCGAGCTGATTCGTAATTTCTCCATCGTCGCCCACATCGACCACGGCAAGTCCACCCTGGCGGACCGCCTCCTGTCGCTGACCGGGACCATGGACGCGAAGAAGGCGGTGGACCAGGTCCTGGACTCGATGGATCTGGAGAAGGAGCGGGGCATCACGATCAAGGCCCACACCGTCCGGCTGCTGTACAAGGCCAAGGACGGGCAGCAGTACACGCTCAACCTCATCGACACCCCGGGCCACGTGGACTTCTCCTACGAGGTCTCCCGCTCCCTGGCCGCCTGCGAGGGAGCGCTGCTGATCGTGGACGCCGCGCAGGGGGTCGAGGCCCAGACCCTGGCCAACTTCTACCTGGCGCTGGACGGCGGCCTCGAGATCATCCCGGTCATCAACAAGATCGACCTGCCCGCCGCCGATCTGGAGGGCACCCGCAACCAGATCACCGAGATCCTGACGCTGGACGGCGACGAGGCCCTGGCCATCTCGGCCAAGCACGGCACCGGGGTCCCGGAGGTGCTGGAGGCGATCGTGGCGCGGATCCCGCCCCCCAAGGGGGACGTGGACGCCCCCCTCAAAGCTCTGGTGTTCGACTCGTTCTACGACTCCTACCAGGGGGTGGTGGTCTACATCCGTCTCATCGACGGCCGGGTGCGCGCGGGCACCAAGATCCTTTTGATGTCCAACGGCAAGACGTGCGAGGTCCAGCAGGTCGGCGTTTTCTCTCCCGACATGCGGCCGGTGGACGAGCTGACCGCGGGCCAGGTGGGCTACCTCACCGCCTCGATCAAGCGGGTGGCGGACGCCAAGATCGGCGAGACGGTCACCGAGGTGCTGCGCCCGACCGCCGAGCCCTGCCCGGGCTACCGCGACGCCAAGTCCATGGTCTTCGCCGGCCTCTACCCCATCGAGGACACCGACTACGAGGGGCTGCGGGACGCGCTCGAGAAGCTGCGGCTCAACGACTCCGCGTTCAACTTCGAACCGGAGACGTCCCTCGCGCTCGGTTACGGCTTCCGCTGCGGCTTCCTCGGCATGCTCCACCTCGAGATCGTGCAGGAGCGTCTCGAGCGCGAGTTCAATCTTTCACTCATCGTCACCGCCCCGAGCGTCCGGTTCAAGGTCGTGACCCTGGCCGGGGAGACGCTGGAGGTGGAGAATCCCTCCAAGCTGCCGCCGGTGGACCGGATCGACCGCATCGAGGAGCCCTACGTGCGCGGCTCGATCTTCGTGCCCACCGAGTTCATGAGCGAGATCTACAAGCTCGCCCAGGACAAGCGGGGCGAGCACAAGTCGCTCGAGTACATGGGCAAGCGGGTGCACATCCAGTTCGACTTCCCGCTGAGCGAGATCGTGGTCGACTTCTACGACCGCCTGAAGTCGATCTCCAAGGGCTACGCCTCGTTCGACTACGAGTTCCTGGAGTTCCGGGCCTCCGACGTGGTGAAGCTCGACATCCTGCTGAACGGCGATCCGGTGGACGCGCTCTCCATCATCGTCCACCGCGAGAAGGCCTACGAGAAGGGCAAGGCCCTCACCGAGAAGCTGCGCGCGGTGATCCCCCGCCAGCTCTACGAGGTGGCGATCCAGGCCGCCATCGGCAGCCGGGTCATCGCCCGCGAGACGGTGAAGGCCATGGGAAAGAACGTCACCGCCAAGTGCTACGGGGGCGACATCACCCGCAAGCGCAAGCTGCTCGAGAAGCAGAAGGAAGGCAAGAAACGGATGAAACAGGTCGGCCGAGTCGAGGTTCCCCAAGAGGCGTTCCTCTCGGTGCTCAAGAGCTGAGCGCCATGAACGACCTCCAGGTTCGTCCCGAGCGCGACACCGCCCCCCCGGTGTCCGCGGTCAAGGTCCGTCGCAAGTCCCTCTTCCGCGAGTACTCCGAGGCCATCATCATCGCGGTGCTGCTGGCGCTGTTCATCCGCCAGTTCGCGGTGCAGGCCTTCACGATCCCGTCCGGCTCCATGATGGACACCCTGCTGATCGGCGACTACATCCTGGTCAACAAGTTCCTCTACGGCGCCGAGATCCCGCTCACCGACCTGCACCTGCCCGGGGTGCGCGATCCTCACCGCGGTGACGTCATCGTGTTCAAGTATCCCAACGACGAGACGCGCGACTTCATCAAGCGCATCATCGCGGTGGGCGGCGACACCATCCAGGTGCGCGACAACCGGGTGACCCTGAACGGCCACTCCATCGACGAGCCCTACGCGCGGCCGGGCTCGTTCTCGGGGCCGCCGAGCACCGCCTGCGGCTACGCCTACGCGTGCGAGCCCCTGAAGGTGCCGGACGGCTCCTACTTCGTCATGGGGGACAACCGCGACAACTCGCAGGACAGCCGCTACTGGGGCTTCGTCCGGCGGGACAAGATCCGCGGCAAGGCCTTCCTGATCTACTGGTCGTGGAACGGGGACGGGCACTGGCTACGCTGGCGCCGGCTGGGTCACTACCTGCCGTAGCGGACTGGACGCCGCGGGCCGACCGGCTCGGGGCCTACGTCCACCTGCCGTTCTGCGTCGAGCGCTGCGGCTACTGCTCGTTCAACACCGCGCCCTACACCCCTCTCGGGCAGAGCCGCTTCCTCACCGCGCTGCTCGCGGAATGGGACCGGCTCGCCGCCGCCCCCTGGGCCGGCCGGGTGAGCCTGGACACCGTGTTCCTGGGCGGCGGGACTCCCTCGCTGCTCACCGTGGACCAGATGCAGGCCCTGCTGGGCCGGATCGGCGAACGCTTCGCGATCGAGGGCGGCGCCGAGATCACCGTCGAGTGCAACCCCGACGACGTGACGGTGGAGCGCCTGGCCGGATACCGCCGCGCCGGCGTCGACCGGGTGAGCCTCGGAGTGCAGAGCGTGGACGACCGGATCCTCCCCCGCCTGGACCGTCGGCACTCCGCGGGCCAGGCCCGCGCCGCCTTCGAGGCCGCCCGGGCGGCGGGGCTGCGCAGCGTGAGCGTGGACCTCATCTACGGGCTGCCCGGCCTCGACCTCGCGACCTGGACCGCGACGGTCCGCGAGGTGCTCGCGTGGGGCCCCGATCACCTCTCCGCCTACGGTCTCACCCTCGACGAGGGCAGCCTCTGGCACGCGCGCGGGGTGAGCGACGTGCCGCCCGAGGAGACGGTGACCGCGCAGTACTGGGCGCTCGCGCACGCCGCCGCGGAGGCCGGCTTCGAGCACTACGAAGTCTCGAACTACGCGCACCCCGGCCACCGCTCGCGCCACAACCAGCGCTACTGGCGCTGGGAGGAGTACCTCGCGGCGGGCCCGGGCGCGTGCGGGTTCCTCGGCGCGGTCCGCTACGGCAACGTCAAGCCGGTGGAGCGCTACGCGGCCCTGGTGGAGGCGGGCCAGCTTCCGGTCGCGAGCCACGAGGTCCTGACCCCGCGCCAGGCCCTCGCCGAGCGGCTCATGCTGGGCCTCCGCACCAGCGACGGGGTGCCGGCGGAGCGGCTGACCGAGCGGTGCGCGCTCGAGCGTGGACGGCTGCCCGAGGTGCTGGACGCGTGGCGGGAGCGCGGGCTCCTCACCGAGCACGCCGGACGCGCGCGGCTCACCGAGGCGGGCTTCCTGCTGTCCGACGCCCTGTTCACCGAGCTGCTCTAGCGGTAAGATCGGCGCACTCATGACCGCCCCCGCCTTCGATCAGCGCAACCGGCAGGTGCTCCTCGCGGTCATCGCGGAGTACGTCGAGACCGGCGAGCCGGTCGGCTCGCGCGCGGTCGCCCGCCGTCACATCCGCGGGCTCTCCCCGGCCACCATCCGCAACGCGATGGCCGACCTCGAGGAGCTGGGCTACCTCGTGCAGCCACACACCTCGGCGGGCCGGGTGCCGACCGACACCGCGTACCGCTTCTACGTCGATCATCTGCAGCGCGTGCCGTGGGGCGCGGGCCAGGCCCCCGCGGTCGCGGGCGCCGCGGGCCCGCCCGCCGACGGCCCGGAGCGGCTGATGGCGGAGACGCCGGCGCGCCTGTCCTTCGACACCCACATGATGGGCGTGCTGCTCGCGCCGCCGCTCAAGCAGACCGCGCTCGACCGCATCGAGCTGGTGGCGCTCGACGAGGAGCGGGCCCTCGCGGTGCTGGTGACCGAGACCGGCTGGGTGACCGCGCGGCCCCTCGCCACTGCGCCGCGCGGCGGCGCGGACGAGCTGCGCGAGACCGGCCGGGCCCTCACGCGGCGCTTCCGGGGCAAGACATTCCAGGAGATCCTGGACGAGCTGGCCAGCCCGCCCGCGGATCCCTTCGACCCCCTCTGGAGCCGCAGCCGCGGGGTGCTGGACGAGGTGGTGGCGCTCCTGCGCGACCGGACGCTCTACGTGAGCGGCGCCACCAACATGCTCGACCACCCCGACCTCACCGACCCCGTCGCCCTCCGGGCGATGCTGCGGACGTTCGAGGACAAGGCACGCCTGGTCGACCTGCTCTCCCGCATGGCCGAGGAGCGCGGGCTCCACGTGGTGATCGGCAGCGAGAACCCGGTCGAGGACATGCGCGGCCTGAGCCTGATCACCTCCACCTACACCTACCGCGACCAGGTCCTGGGGGTGCTCGGGGTGGTCGGCCCCCGGCGGATGCCCTATTCGGACGTCATGGCGGTGGTGGACGAGACGGCCCGGATCGTCTCCGGGTCGCTGTCCCGGGTCCGCCAGCACCTCTACCTGCCGTAGCCCCGACTCACCACGCGGAACCCGCCCGGGCCTCCGGGAACCCGCCGATCCGTCTGCTATAATTACTTTCTGCCATGGCTGATTACTACTTGGACGGACCGGCGGGAGAGGAGCGGGACGAGGAGCTGACGCGCCTCCGGGAGGCCCTGGAGACCAAGACCCGGGAGCTGGAGGCCCAGCAGGACCGCTATCTACGGACCGTGGCCGAGTTCGACAACGCGCGCAAGCGCGCAGCCCGGGAGCGGGAGGACTACACCCGCTTCGCCAACGAGTCGCTCCTGCGCGACCTGCTGCCGGTGCTCGACAACCTGGACCGGGCGCTGGCCGCGGCCCGCACCGAGCCCACCGCGGCGGTGACCGCAGGGGTCGAGCTGATCCAGCGCGAGCTCCTGAAGGTGCTGGAGAAGTTCGGTCTCACGCCGTTCAGCTCGGTCGGGCAGCCCTTCGACCCCGAGCGCCACGAGGCGGTGGCCCGGGTGAATCGCCCCGACCTCCCCGAGATGACGGTGGCGAACGAGACCGGGCGCGGCTACCTGCTGAACGGCCGTGTCCTGCGGCCGGCGATGGTGACGGTGGCAATGGCAGCCGACGAGCAGGGCCCGGCGACCGACGCCTAGCGTGGCGGCCAAGGACTACTACGCGGTCCTGGGCGTCGACCGCAACGCCGACGACGCGGCGCTGAAGAAGGCCTACCGCAACCTCGCTCGCGCCTACCACCCCGACCGCAATCCGGGCGACAAGAAGTCGGAGGACCGCTTCAAGGAGATCAGCGAGGCCTACACCGTCCTCTCCGATCCCGAGAAGCGCGCCCAGTACGACCGCTTCGGGACCGTCGGAGGCGGGATGGGCGACCCCGGCTTCGGGACCATCTTCGAGGACCTGTTCGAGGGCTTCTTCGGCGGCGGCGATCGCGGCCGCTCGCGCACGCGGGCCCGCCGCGGCGACGATCTCCGCTACGACCTCGAGATCTCGCTGGAGGAGGCGGCCCAGGGAATCGAGACCAAGCTCCAGGTCCCGCGTCTCGAGGCCTGCGAGCCGTGCCGCGGCAGCGGCGTCGAGCCGGGGAGCCAGCCCGAGACCTGCGCCACCTGCCGGGGTCAGGGCCAGGTGCGCTTCTCCCAGGGCTTCCTCACGGTGGCGCGCCCCTGCCCTCACTGCCACGGCGAGGGCCGGATCATCCGCAACCCGTGCGCCGCGTGCCGCGGCCAGGGCCGCATCTCCCGCGAGCGCCTGCTCAAGGTCACGATCCCGCCCGGGGTGGAGGACGGCAACCAGCTCCGCTTGAGCGGCGAGGGCGAGAGCGGGCTCCAGAACGGGCCCGCGGGCGACCTCTACGTGGTGCTGCACGTCCGGCCGCACGAGATCTTCGTGCGCGACGGCGCGCACCTGGTGTGCGAGCTGCCCCTGACCTTCCCCCAGGTGGCCCTCGGCGACGAGATCGAGGTCCCGGTGCTGGACGGCGCCGCGCGCCTCAAGATCCCCGCGGGCACCCAGCCGGGCCAGCGGCTCGTGCTCAAGGGCAAGGGCATGCCGCACCTGCGCGGCCGCGGCCGCGGCGACGCGGTCTACGAGGTGATCGTGGAGGTGCCCACGCACCTCACCGCGCGCCAGCGGGAGCTGCTGGAGGAGCTGCGCGGCACCAGCGAGGGCGAGACGGGCCCGCGGGTGTCCAAGTTCCTCGAGCGGATGAAGCATCTGTTCGGCAGCTGACGAGCAGCTGACGAGCACCGCTCGACGCTCAGCGTCCCAGGCGTTTCAGCTCGGCTCGCGCGCTCGCGTGCACGACCGCGCTCGTCGCTCCCGCGGCCACCGCCTCCTGCAGCATGGTGACGGCCCGGTCTCGCTGCCCCTGCACCAGGAGCGCCTGGCCGATGTAGTAGCGCGCCTCGACGAGACGCTCTCGCTCGCCCTTGGAGTGGGGGCGTTGCGCGGCCGCGAGGACAGTGCGAGCGCGAACGCACTGCGGCCCGCCGCCCGGGAAGGCATGCCGTAGGGGATCGAACCACGCTCGTGCGCCACGTGCCTCCGGTTGCCGATACGGGATCGAAGCGACGGCGCCAGCCTAGCAGAGTCCCTGCCGCATCACGCCAGGCGACTGACTGATGCCAGCCGGATCCACGAAGCAGCGGTGAGCGCCGACCTGCGTGCAGCGCCGGCTCGGGCACGCTAGTATCCAGCCAGGGTGGATACCTATCGTCAGTGGCTTCCGGCCGCCAACGAGGCGACGGTCATCCGACTGGATGACGCTCCCCGCGGCAGCAGGCCGATATCACACCGCGTCCGAGATCTGGTTCAGTCCGTCCAAGCCACTGAACTCATTCATGATTCGCTGCGCGACTGACATCAGATGGCGTTCTGGCAGCTGACCGTCCCCGCCTCGGCCGAGACCTCCGATGGCCTGACCAACTTCCTCTGGGAGCAGGGCGCCCTCGGCGTGGTCGAGGAGGAAACGCCCGGCTCCCCGGCCCAGGTGCGGGCCTTCTTCGCGGAGGCCACGTCTTCCACCGGCTTGCTCTCGGCGGTCAATGCCTACCGCGCCTCGCTCCGCGCGCTGGGCTTCGCCGAGGCCGGCGATGCCCGGATCGCGCCCCTGCTCGACGAGGCGTGGGCCAGCGCCTGGCAGCAATCCTTCCCGGCGCGAGACGTGGGGCGACGTCTGCGCGTGGTGCCGCCGTGGCTCGACGGCACCGGCCCGGAGGCGCGTGACGCCGTGGGCCGACTCACCGTCGTGATTGAGCCGGGCCGCGCCTTCGGGACCGGCCATCACGGCACCACCGAGGGCTGCCTGGTGCTCCTGGAAGAGGCGCTCGCGGCCGATCCCGGAGCCCCGGTGCTCGACATCGGCACCGGGACCGGCATCCTCGCCATCGCCGCGCTGCGCCTCGGCGCCGCCGCCGTGCTCGCGGTGGACCTCGACCCCGACGCGGTGGCCGCCGCGCGCGTCAACGCGGAGCGGAATCACGTGGGCGGCGGCCTCACGGTGCGCCTCGGCGAGGCCGCGGACCTGATCGAGCCCGCGCCGATCGTGCTGGCGAATCTGCTCACCCACGCCCACCTCACGATGGCCGCCCGCTACCGGCGCCTGGTCGCGCCGGGTGGCCAGCTCGTGCTGGGCGGCATGCTCGACCACGAGGACGACCGCGTGACCGACGCCCTGAGGAGGACCGGCTTCGAGCCGCGGGCCCGCCTGGCCCTCGAGGGCTGGGCGTCGCTGCGCCTGACCGCGCCGCGGTGACGCGCTTCCACCTGGCCCCGGGCGCGGTCGAGGGCGACCGGGTGCGCTTCGACGCCACCGCCGCGCACCACCTGGGCCGGGTGCTGCGAGCGACCGCGGGCGATCTGGTCCAGGCGGTGGACGGCGGGGATCTGCTCTCGGTGGAGCTCACCGCGATCGAGCCCCGCCGGGCGGAAGGGCTCGTCGTCTCGCGTGCGCCCCTCGCCACCGAGTCACCGCTTCGCCTCACGCTCGCGCAGGCGGTGCCCAAGGGCGACAAGATGGACGGCATCGTGCGCATGACCACCGAGCTCGGGGTGAGCCGGGTGATCCCGCTCACCACCGATCGCAGCGTGGTCCGCCTTCCTCCCGAGCGCTGGGGCGCCCGCCTCGCGCGGTGGGCGCGGGTGGCCCGCGAGGCGGCCCAGCAGAGCGGGCGCGCCGCGGTGCCCGAGATCGCGGCCCCCCGGTCGCTCGGCGACTGGCGCATCGACCCCGCCACGGACGGGCTCGTGATCTGCTTCTGGGAGGAGGAGCCGCGCGGGCTGGCCGGCCTCCTGCCCGCCGCGCCCTGCCCCGCCGTCACCGTCATCGTCGGGCCGGAGGGCGGGCTCACCGCGGAGGAGGTGCGTGGGCTGGCCGACGCGGGCGCGCTGGTCGCGGGGCTGGGCCCACGGGTGCTCCGCACCGAGACCGCGGGCGCGGTGGCGGTGGCCCTGCTCCAGTCGCGCTACGGCGACCTGGGACGCGCCTGACCGGTGGAGCTCCGCGCGACCGGCGCCACCCTGTCCGAGGCCTTCGCGCGCATCGCGCTCGACCTGTTCGCTGCCGCGGTCGATCCGCCGACGGTGGAGGACAAGGATGTCCGGGAAGTCCGCGCCCACGGCGCCGGGGTCCCCGCCCTGCTCCAGGCGTGGCTGCAGGAGTGCCTCTACGTCCACGAGGTGGAGGGGTTCGCCTGCCGGGCGGTCGAGTTCGTGGTCTTCGACGCCGCCCCGGGCGCGGGCGGCGAGACGGTGCGGCTGCACGCGATCCTGAAAGGTGAGGAGATCGACCCCGCGCGCCACCAGGTGCGCCCCATCCGTAACGTCCTGGCCTCGGAGCTCGTCTCCGGTGGAGGCGTGTCCGGACCCTTCTCGGCCGTGGCCACCCTCGACCCCTGAGTGTTGCTAAATCGACACAGGGCCCCTTCGGGGGTGTGTCTTTCCTGCAACCACTTACATATGGAGCGAGTTGCCACATCGAAACTTTGACTGTATAAACGGTCACTTGTGTGAGTATGTCCCCCATGGCATCTGGCTTGCCTCCTATACCCGCGGCCATGGACTTCCAGCAGACTCTGAGACGGCCGGTCAGCCTCACGGGCATCGGCCTCCATTCCGGCGAGCCAGCGCAGATGACCGTTTCCCCCGCCGGGGCCGACACCGGGATCGTCTTCCGCGCTGCGGACGGCACGCTGATTCCCGGCAACGCCGACCACGTGGTCGACACCAACTCCGCGACCACCGTGGGCGCGTTCGGGGTGCGGGTGCGAACGATCGAGCACCTGATGGCGGCGGCCGCCGCGCTCGGCATCGACAACGCGCTGGTCGACATCAAGGGCCCGGAAGTGCCCGCCGCGGACGGGAGCGCCCAGCCGTTCCTCGAGCTGCTGCGCGAGGGCGGCCGCGTGACCTTGCCCGCGCCGCGCCGGCCGATCGTCATCACCGAGCCGATCCGCGTGGGCACCGAGAGCCGCTGGCTCGAGGTGCTGCCCGCCGACGCCCTGCGGGTCAGCTACACGCTCGACAACAACCACCCGGTCATCGGGCTGCAGGTGGGGACCTACGCGATCACCGAGGAGGTGTTCGCGCTGGAGCTGGCCGCGGCCCGGACCTATGGCTTCCTCCGCGACGTCCCGGTCATGCGCCAGAACGGCCTGGCCCGGGGCGGCTCGCTCGAGAACGCGGTGGTGGTGGGCAAGCGGTCGGTGCTGAACGACAGCCTCCGGTTCCCCGACGAGTTCGTGCGCCACAAGATCCTCGACCTGGTCGGGGACCTGTTCCTGCTGGGCCGCCCCCTGCGGGCCCTGGTGGTCGGCCGCAACGCCGGCCACGCCCTGAATCACCAGCTGGTGACCGCGATCCAGAAGGCGGTGGCCACGGACCGGCGGCGCGTCGCCGTCCGGGTCATGCGGCCCGCTCCCGCCCCGCCCGCGCCTGTCCCGGTGGTCAGCACCGGTGACGGCTTCCTCCCGGGCGTGGCGGCCCTCTAGGGCCCCCGCCCGCCCCGCTCCACCCCCGTCTCCCGCCCCGGCGCGGTCGTCTGCCTCGCCCGCCCGATCCGGCCGGGGCAGGACCCCCGACGCTATAATGGTCCGTCGTGGCCATGGGATCTCGCGGTCGCCCGCTCGGAAAGGTCGTGCTGGGCGCGAGCCTGCTCGCCGCGCTCCTGCTGGCGGTCGAGGCCGGGCCCCGCTCGGCGGGCGCGGAGGTGCGGATCAGCAACCTCTCCGTGTTCCTGAACGACTACGACGTCACGGTCTCGGTGGTGCTCTTCGACGCGGTGCCCGACGCGCTGCATGAGTCCATCCACACCGGCATCCCGGCCCACGTTCGCTATTATGTGGAGCTCTGGCAGTACACCAAGATGGGGGTCGATCGCCGGCTCCAGGCGCGCACCGTCGAGCGCCAGCTCACCTACAACGTGCTGACCAAGGAGTACAAGGTCGTCTCCCTGAAGGGCGAGACGCGCGAGCCGATCCTCACCAAGGACCTGCGGGAGGCCCAGCGGGTGATCTCGGAGCTCCGGGTGGGCCAGCTGGCGCCGGTGGCCGCGCTCGACAAGCAGGATCTCTACTACGTCCGGGTGCGCTCCGACGTCTCGCTCGGGGGCGTCAACTCCTGGTTCGCCCGCATGACCGGCGAGGCCGCGGAGACGCCGTGGGTGCAGTCGAGCCTCCTCACCCCGGTGCGGAGCCAGTGATGCCCCTCGGCCGCCGCCCCGAGCGTCTCGACGAGCAGGAAAAGCGCAAGCGCAACCTGCTCATCATCGCGGGCATCCTGATCCTGCTGGTGGTGGCCACCGTCTTCGAGGTGGGCATCCGTGCCCCCCAGATCCCGTTCGCCTCGAACCTGATCGTCTTCTTCCTGTTCAACCTGAACCTGATCGTCTTCCTCCTGCTGCTGGTGCTCCTGTTCCGCAACCTCGTGAAGCTCTCGTTCGAGCGCCGCCAGAAGATCATCGGCTCCCGGTTCAAGGCCAAGCTGGTGCTCACCTTCCTGGCCCTGGCCCTGGTGCCGGGCATCCTGATCTTCCTGATCGCGTCGAACTTCATCACCACCTCGATCGAGGGCTGGTTCAAGCCCCAGGTGGAGCGGCCCCTCGACCAGGCGATGGAGGTGGCCCAGACCTACTACCAGGGCCTCGAGGGCACCGCGCTCCGCCACGGCCGCTACATGAGCAAGGTGATCGAGCGCGACGGCCTGCTCACCGAGAGCAAGCGCGAGACCCTGGCCGGCTACCTCGCCGAGCAGCAGGACCGTCTGGGAGTGGCCGCGATCACCATCTTCAACCGCGAGGGCCAGGAGCTGGTGCACGTCAAGAACCCGGTGCTGGCCAAGGTGCCGACCCGCGAGGCCAACAGCGAGCACGTGAAGCAGGCGCTGGGCGGGCAGGAGATCACCACCGTTCACGAGCTCGACAACGGCGACATGATCCAGGCCATGGTGCCGATCCGCGACGGCGCCGACTCCTCGGTGGTGGGGGCGATGGTGGTGGCCATCCACGTGCCCCAGCGGCTCGAGGCGCGGCTGCGCAACATCAGCCAGGCGTTCCAGGAGTACAAGCAGCTCCGGCTGCTGAAGAACCCGATCAAGGGCATCTACATCCTGCTCTTCCTCCTGATGACCCTGATCATCGTGTTCTCCGCCACCTGGTTCGGCCTCTACCTCGCGCGCGGCATCACCGAGCCCATCCAGATGCTGGCCGAGGGGACCAAGGAGGTGGCCGCGGGCAACCTCCGCTACAAGGTCGAGGTGCGGGCCGACGACGAGATCGGCATCCTGGTGGACTCCTTCAACCGGATGACCGGCGACCTCGCGGCCTCCCAGTCCAAGCTCGAGGAGACCTACCGCGACCTGCAGGCCAAGCACACCGAGGTCGAGGAGCGGCGGCGCTACACCGAGACCGTCCTGGAGGCGGTGGCCACCGGGGTGGTCTCGCTCGATCCCGACGGGCACGTCACCACCATCAACGGCGCGGCCGAGCGGCTGCTCGGGCTCGACGGGGCCGCGGTGCAGGGCCGCTCCGCCACCCGGGTGTTCCGCTCCCCGGAGTACGTGGAGATCGACGCGCTCATCCAGCGCATGGGCCGGGTACGGGAGGGCATGCTCGACCGCGAGGTGCACCTGCGCCGCGACGGCCAGGCGGTGGCCCTGCTCGCCTCGGCCACCGCGCTGCGCGGCCCCGACGGCGGCTACGTGGGCATGGTGCTCGCCTTCGACGACCTCACCGAGCTCCTCAAGGCCCAGCGGCTCGCCGCGTGGCGCGAGGTCGCGCAGCGCATCGCCCACGAGATCAAGAACCCGCTGACCCCGATCCAGCTCTCGGCCCAGCGGCTGCGCCGCCGCCTCGCCTCCGACGGGAGCCCGGACGAGAAGCGCCTGCTCGAGGAGGCCACCGGCACCATCATCCAGGAGGTCGACGGCCTGCGACAGCTGGTCGACGAGTTCTCGCGCTTCGCCCGGATGCCCGCGCTCACGCCCAAGCCCACCGACCTGGCCCGGCTGCTGGAGGGCGTGGTGGTGCTCTACCGCGAATCGCATCCGAGCCTGGCCATCCTCGCCGCCTTCGCCACCGACCTCCCGCCGGTCGAGGTGGATCCGGACCAGATCAAGCGCGCGGTGCTGAACCTGGTCGACAACGCGGTGGAGGCGGTGGGCGGCACCGGCGAGGTGGTGGTGCAGACCGAGTGGCTGGCCGAGGCCCAGCGCGCCCGCATCGTGGTGGCCGACGACGGCCCCGGCATCCGGCCCGAGGATCGCGAGCGACTCTTCGTACCCTACTTCTCGACCAAGGCCACCGGCATGGGGCTCGGCCTGCCCATCGTCCACCAGATCGTCTCCGACCACGGCGGCTCCATCCGGGTCGAGGACAACACTCCGCACGGCAGCCGCTTCGTCATCGAGCTGCCCGTCGGCCGGCCGGTCGCCGCGCCGGTGCAGGCCTGAGCGCGCGCGCCATGCCCGGCGAGCACATCCTGATCGTCGACGACGAGCGCGCGATCCGGACCACCCTGAGAGGCGTGCTGGAGGATGAAGGCTACCGGGTCACCGCGGTGGGCTCGGGGGAGGAGGCGATCGCCCGGCTGCAGGACGAGACGCCCGACGTGATCTTCCTCGACATCTGGATGCCCGGCGTCGACGGGCTCGATACCCTCGCGGAGCTCAAGCGGATGCGGCCGGAGACCGCGGTGGTCATGATCTCGGGCCACGGCACCATCGAGACCGCGGTGAAGGCCACCAAGCTCGGGGCCTACGACTTCATCGAGAAGCCGCTCTCGCTGGAGAAGACGCTGCTCGCGGCCACCCGCGCGCTCGAGCACACCCGCCTCGAGCGGGAGAACCGGGCCCTGCGGGCCCAGGTCGAGCGGGGCCAGGAGATCGTGGGCAAGAGCTCGCTCATCGAGCACCTGCGCCAGCAGATCGGCATCGCGGCCCCCTCGAGCGGCCGGGTGCTGATCCAGGGCGAGAACGGCTCCGGCAAGGAGCTGGTGGCGCGCGCGGTCCACGCGCTGTCCGCCCGCCGGGATGGGCCGTTCGTGGAGGTGAACTGCGCGGCGATCCCCGAGGAGCTGATCGAGTCCGAGCTGTTCGGCCACGAGCGCGGCGCGTTCACCGGCGCGGTGGCGCGCCGGCGCGGCAAGTTCGAGCTGGCCGACCACGGCACCCTGTTCCTGGACGAGATCGCGGACATGAGCCTCAAGACCCAGGCCAAGGTGCTGCGGGCGCTGGAGGAGCAGGCCTTCGAGCGGGTCGGCGGCAAGGATACGATTCGCGTGGACGTGCGGGTCCTCGCCGCCTCGAACCAGAACCTGCCCGAGCGCATCGCGACGGGCGCCTTCCGCGAGGACCTCTACTATCGCCTCAACGTCATCCCCATCGAGGTGCCGCCGCTCCGCCAGCGGAAGGAGGACCTGCCGCTGCTGGTGGGCCACTTCACCTCCCTGTTCTCGGCCGAGAACGGCAAGCGGCCCAAGACGGTCTCGGTGGAGGCCCTCGCCTACTTCCTGTCCTACGACTGGCCGGGCAACGTGCGCGAGCTCCGCAACATGGTGGAGCGGCTCGTGATCATGACCCCGCGTGACGTCATCGGGCCCGAGGACCTGCCCCCGCCCCTGCGCCCCCGCGACGCGGAGGCGCCGGGCTCCGACGACGCCCAGCGCGAGCGCACCCTCAAGGAAGCCCGCGAGGCCTTCGAGCGCGCCTTCATCCTGAGCGAGCTGCGCGCCAACGAGTGGAACATGACCCGCACCGCCGAGCGCCTCGGCATCGAGCGGAGCCACCTCTACCGCAAGCTCAAGGCGTACGGGATCAGCGCGCCGAAGTAGGCGGTCGCAGCAGGGCCACCCCGCTCGCGACGAGCAGCACGCTCGCGAGGGCGAGCGATCCCGAGAAGTCTCCCCGCGGGCCCACCGTCAGCGCCGCCACCAGCGGGCCTGCCACCTGCCCCGCCGCGAACGCGGCCGTCATCGCCGCCATCAGGCCGGTGGCCCGGGGGCCGGCGACCGCGCGCGCCTCCTGCATCCCGACCATGGTGTTGACCATGAACGTGCCGCCCACCAGCAGGGCCGCGATCATGATGCCGCCGATGGTCGGCCACGCCACCGGCGCGGCGACGCCCAGCGCCATCATGAGCTGGCTGCACGCCCAGAGACGCCGATTCCCGAGCCATCGGCTCCCGGCCGCCGCGACGAGGGTCGACACCGCGGCCGCCATGCCGAAGGCGGGCCACGACGACCCGAAGACGAGCGGATCGGCCACGATCTGCCGGGCCATGGCCGGCACGAAGGTGGCCGGGATGATGTATCCGAAGCCGAACATCCCGTAGCACAGCACGAGCCGTAGCGCGTCGCGGTCCCACCCGCGGGCCGCCGACGCGTCAGCCGGAGCCGCGGGCGCCGCGCCCTCCTCCGCGCGCAGGATCGGCCAGATCGCCGCGGTGGCCCCGAGCGCGAGAAGACCCAGGCCCTGCCAGGCCCGCGCCGAGCCGGCGCTCCGATGCATGAGCGCGACGCACAGCGCGCCCGCGACGGTGATCCCGCCCCCGACGCCGGAGAAGACGGCGCCGCTCAGCCGGGGGCGGCCGGCGGCCGCGAAGCGCCCGAGAGCCCACGCGGAGACGAAGACCAGGACCCACGCGCTGCCGACACCGGCCGCCGCGCGCAGGAGGATCCAGGCGGCCAGGCTGTGGGTGAAGCCCATCGCCAGGGTCGCGACCCCGATGACCGAGAGCCCGGCCCGGATCGCGCTGGTGACCGGCACCCCGAGGGCGACGGCGGTCAGAGCCCCGAGCAGATATCCCACGTAGTTGGCGGAGGCGAGCCATCCGCCCTGGGCCACCGAGAGGCCGGCGTCCTGCTGCATCATCGGCAGGATCGGGGTAAACGCGAACCGGCCGATCCCCATCGCGACCATCAGCGCGGTCGCTCCCGCCGCCGCGATCGTGGGGGCCGCGGGGAGACGCGAAGGCCGGTCGTCGCTCGTCACGGGCTCGAATCTACGTTGACGGCTCCATGTTGAAAAATGAATAATCGAGATGGAGGCGTTCTCGTTATGGGAAAGATCGATCTGTCCGCCCTCGAGATCTTCCGCGCGGTGGCCGAGCACGGAGGCATCACGAAGGCGGCCGCCCGGCTCGATCGGGTCCAGTCCAACGTCACCACCCGCGTCAAGCAGCTCGAGGACCGGCTGGGCACCGCGCTCTTCCTCCGCCAGAAGGGTCGGCTCCGGCTCTCGTCCGAGGGCCGGGTCCTCCTCGAGTACGCGGACCGCCTCCTGCACCTGGCCTCGGAGGCCGAGGCCGCGCTCCGGGACCGGAAGCCGGCCGGCACCCTCCGGCTGGGCGCTCTGGAGAGCACCGCCGCGACCCGGCTGCCGCCGATCCTCTCCCGCTTCCACCGCGCCTATCCCGAGGTCCGGGTCGAGCTGGTCACCGGCACCACCGGAGCCCTAGTCGCGCAGGTCGTGGGCCGGGAGCTCGAGGCCGCCTTCGTGGCCGAGCCCTTCACCGCCACCGACCTCGAGGTGGCCCCCGCGTTCACCGAGGAGCTGGTGGTGATCACCCCCCGACCCTTCCGCCGGATCCGCTCCCCCCGGGACGTCGGGCACGCGACCCTCATCGCCTTCGCGAGCGGATGCTCGTACCGGCGGCGCCTCGAGGCCTGGCTGGCCGGGGCCCAGGTCGCGCCGGAGCGGGTGATGGAGTTCGGCTCCTACCACGCGATCGTGGCGTGCGTCACCGCGGGCAGCGGCGTCGCGATCGTGCCCCGGTCGGTCCTTCGCCTCTCGCGCGGCGCCCACGACGTCGTCGCGCACGCCTTGCCGCCCGCGGTGGCGCGGGCGCGCACGTGCCTGGTCTGGCGCTCGGACCACCGCGCCACCGCCCTCACCGCGCTGCACGCGATGCTGGGACGGCCGCGCGGGCGGCAAAGGCCAGCGCAGCCCCGCGTTTCGTGATAGGACATTAGGGCTCTGTCGCGCCGAAGGCGTCACGGCTCGTTGCCACAGGAGGTGTCCATGCGACGCAGTGCCAGCCTGCTCCTCACGCTCTCGCTCCTCGTCGCGGCCGCGACCGGCGCCGTCGCTCAGTCGAAGGAGCCGGTCAAGATCGGGCTCAGCGCCGCGGTCTCCGGCGGATCGGCGGCCTCCGGCGAGGCCATCAAGCGCGGCCTCGAGATCGCCATCGGCGAGATCAACGCGAAGGGCGGGGTGCTCGGTGGCCGCCCATTGCAGCTGGTGGTCCGCGACGACGAGGGCCAGCCCGCCAAGGGCGTGACCATCGCGCGCGAGCTGGTGGAGCGAGAGAAGGTCGCCGCGGTGTTCGGCGGCCTCCATACCCCGGTGGCGCTGGCTCAGGTCGCGGTGTGGCACGAGCTCAAGACGCCCTACATGGGGGCGTGGGCGGCGGGCACCAACATCACCCGCAACGGGCAGAGCCCGAACTACGTCTTCCGGGTCTCGGCCAACGACGACGACGCGGACAAGTTCCTCACCCGCTACGCCACCGAGGTGCTGCGCAAGGGCAAGCCCGGCCTCCTGCTCGAGAACACGAGCTGGGGGCAGTCCAACGAGGCCGGCCTCACCAAGTGGCTCGGCGAGAAGGGCATCAGGGCGGTCGGGATCGAGAAGTTCAACTGGGGCGATCCGGACATGAGTCCCCAGCTCCTGCGCCTCAAGAACGCGGGGGCCGACCACGTGGTGCTGGTGGCCAACGCGCCCGAGGGCGCGCAGGTCGTGAAGTCGCGCGCCAAGATCGGCTGGGAGATCCCGATGGTCTCGCACTGGGGCATCTCGGGCGGCCGCTTCGCCGAGCTGACCGGGGAGCTGTCCGACGGGGTCGCGTTCCTGCAGACCTACTCCTTCTTCGGCAAGCAGAACGAGCGCGGGGAGCAGGTCCTGAAGGCGCTCAAGGAGAAGTACGGCGTCAAGGGCCCCGAGGACGTGATCGCCCCCGTCGGCACCGCCAACGCCTACGACGGCTTGCACCTGGTCGCCCTCGCGATCGAGCAGGCCGGCTCCACCGACGGCGCCAAGGTGCGCGACGCGCTCGAGGGGCTCAAGGCCGAATACAAGGGCCTCATCAAGACGTACCGCCGGCCGTTCACCGCCGAGCAGCACGACGCGCTCACCGACGCCGACTACATCATGGTGGTCTGGCGCGCGGGCAAGATCGTTCCCCTGGCCGCCAAGTAGCGGGTGCTCGTCCAGCTCCTCGTCACCGGCCTGGCCCTCGGCAGCATGTACGGGCTGGTCGCCCTCGGGTACCACATCACCTGGGCGACCAGCCGGACCATGAACTTCTCGCAGGGCCACGCGGTGATGGTGGGCGCGGTGATCGCGTGGGCCCTCGTGGTGGCCCTCGGCTGGCCCCTGCCGATCGGGCTGCTCGCGACCCTGCTGGCCCTCGCCGTTTTCGGCGCCCTCATCGAGCGCGTGGCGGTGCGCCCGTTCTTCCGCGCCTCCTCGCCCGCCTGGCTGCTCTCCACCATCGCGTGCGGCATCATCGCGGAGAACGTGGCCCAGCTCCTGTTCGGCAAGGACGCGCGCGCCTTCCCGTCCGCCCTCACCCAGCGGCCGATCCTGGTGGGCGGCGCGGGCTTCTACCCTCAGGAGCTTCTGATCCCGGTGGTCGGGCTCGGCCTGATGGCCCTGGTGCAGCTCTTCTACCACCGCACGCGGTACGGCCGGCAGCTCAAGGCGGTGGCCTGGAACGCGGAGGCCGCCGGGCTCATGGGCATCAACGTCCCGCGCGCGGTCATGGCCTCCTACGCGCTCTCCGCGCTGCTGGCCGGGGTGGCCGGCGTGCTGCTGGCGCCGCTGCTGAACGTCGCGCCCACCATGGGCACCATCATCGGGCTCAAGGCCTTCGCGGTGGCGATCATCGGCGGCCTCACCTCGGCGCCCGGCATCGTGCTGGCCGGGCTCGGCTACGGGCTCCTCGAGGCGGTGGTGGCGGGCTACGTCTCCACCGGGGCGCGGGAGATCGTGGGCTTCGCGCTGGTGATCCTGGTCCTGATGGTGCGGCCGTGGGGCCTGCTCGGCGCGCCGCCGGCGAGGCGCGTGTAGTGGGGCGCGCGGGCTGGGCCACGGTGGCGGTGGCGGCGCTGCTGCTCCCGCTCTCGACGAGCAACACCTACTACCTCTACCTCGCGTGCAGCGTCGGGCTGCTCACGATCGTGGCCGCGGGGCTCAACGTGCTCGCCGGCTTCGCGGGCCAGATCTCGCTCGGCCATGCCGGCTTCTACGCCCTCGGCGCCTACGGCGCCGGGCTCGCGGCCACCCGCCTCGGCTGGCCGCTCTGGGCCGCGGTGCCGGCCGGGATGGTGCTGGCGGCGATCGTCGGGGCGGCGGTCGGGGCCGCCGCGCTGCGCGTGTCCGGCCCCTACCTGGCCATGGTGACGATCGCGTTCGGCATCATCGTCGAGCACGTGCTGGTGGAGTGGGTCTCGCTGACCGGCGGGCCGGGCGGCATCTTCAACATCCCCAAGCTGACGGTGGGCGGCAGCTACTGGCCGATCGCGGGCTGCGCGGCGGCGGCGCTCTGGCTCACCGCGAACCTCCGCGCCTCCGCGTGGGGACGGGCCCTGCTGGCGGTGAAGAGCAGCGAGGTCGCGGCGGAATCCCTCGGCATCTCCGCCTACCTCGCGCGCACCACCGCGTTCACGATCTCGGCCGCGCTCGCCGGGCTCGCGGGCGGGCTCTTCGCGCTCCTCAACGGCTACATCTCGCCGGACAGCTTCACCCTGCAGGCCTCGATCCTGTTCCTGCTCGCGCTGCTCTTCGGCGGGCTCGGCAGCGTGGCGGGGCCGCTGGTGGGGGGCGCGGCGCTGACGCTGCTGCCGGAGCTGCTGACCGGGCTCGCGGACTACCGGCTGATCCTCTACGGCTCGCTGCTGATGGTCTCGATCTACGGGCTGCCCGCGGGAGTGGTGGGGGCGGTCGGGGCGCGGGGGCGGAGGAGCGCGCCGGACACCGGCCTCCCTCTCCCTGCCCTCTCCCCTGAGGGGAGAGGGGTGGAGACGGCGGGGGAGGTGCTGCTGGGGGTGGAGGGCCTCGGCGTGTCGTTCGGCGGCGTGGTGGCGCTGGCGGACGTGACGCTCACCGTGCCGGCGCGCGGGATCACCGCGGTGATCGGGCCGAACGGCGCAGGCAAGACCACGCTGATCAACCTCATCACCGGCTACTACCGGCCGGGCGCGGGCGAGATCCGCCTCGCGGGCGAGCCCATCGCGGGGCGCGCACCTCACGCGGTGGCGCGGCTGGGCGTCGCCCGCACGTTCCAGACCGCGCAACCGTTCGACGACCTGAGCGTGGTGGAGAACGTCATGGTCGGCGTGGCCGGCGCCCGCCTCGGCGCCCTGGGTGGCGCGCTGCTCCACGGCCCCGGCACCCGCCGGCGCGAGCGCGCGCTCCGGGCCCGCGCCCTGCAGCTCCTGGCGGTCCTCGGCCTCGCGGCGCGTGCGGAGGAGCCGGCGGCCAGTCTGCCCGCCGGCCTGCGTCGCTGGCTCGAGATCGCCCGCGCGCTCGCCACCGAGCCGCGCCTGCTCCTGCTCGACGAGCCCGCGGCCGGGCTCTCGCCCACCGAGATCGCGGAGCTGGACGCGCGGCTCACCGCGCTGCGATCCCAGGGCGGCCCCGCGATCGTGCTCGTGGAGCACCACATGGAGCTCGTGATGGCGATCTCGGATCGAATCAGCGTGCTCGACTACGGCCGGGTGATCGCCGCCGGCGCGCCGGCGACGGTGCGAGAGAGCCCGGCGGTGATCGAGGCCTACCTCGGCCTCCCCGCGTGAGCGCGCTGACCGTGTCCGGCCTCTCGGTGGCCTACGGCGCGGCCGCCGTCCTGCACGACGTGTCGCTCGAGGTGCGCCCGGGCGAGGTCGTGACCGTGATCGGAGGCAACGGCGCGGGCAAGACCACGCTGCTCAAGACGGTGGCCGGCGTGCTGCGGCCCGCCGCGGGTCGGATCGCGGTCGGCGAGCGCTCCATCGCGGGCCGCCCCGCGTGGGAGGTGGCCCGCGGGGGCGTGGCGCTGGTGCCGGAGGGCCGCGGCATCTTCGGCGATCAGACGGTGCGCGACAACCTGCTGCTGGGCGCGCTCGCCCGCCCCGGCGGTCGCGGCGCGAGCGCGCCGCAGATCGACCGCGCGCTGACCCACTTCCCCGCCCTGCGCGAGCGCCTCGACCGCCCGGCCGGTGGCCTCTCGGGCGGGCAGCAGCAGATGTTGGCGGTGGCCCGCGGCCTGATGGCGGAGCCGCGCTTCCTGCTGCTCGACGAGCCGTCGCTCGGCCTCGCCCCGCTGATGGTGCGGGAGATCTTCGCGGTGATCGCGCGCCTGCGCGACGAGGGGGTCACGGTCCTGCTCGTCGAGCAGATGGCGGCCCAGGCGCTGGCGCTCGCCGACCGCGCCTACGTGCTCGAGCGCGGACGGGTGACGCTGAGCGGGCCGGCGACCGCCATCCGCTCGAACCCGGAGGTCGTGCGGGCCTATCTCGGGAGCGTGCGCGCACGATGAGCCCCGACCTGGCGACGCGCGCCGACTCCCGCTCGAGCCACATCACCCCGCGCGATCACGGCCGCATCCTCCGGCTGGGCGACGATCTCGCGGCCCGGCTGTCGCGCGCGATCGGCTCGACCGGTCGGGTGCACTCGGTGTTCGCGCGGGCGATCAACGTGGAGTGGGCCGACGGACGGCTGCTCACCCTGCACGGGCCGGGCCCGCTCCGGGCCCCGTTCGCCGCCGCGGTCGAGCGCGTTGCGCTCCTGCGCGCGCCGCGGCCCGACGCCCCGGTCATCGTGGAGCCGGGCCGCCTCCGCCTGCCCGGTCTGGTGCTGACGTGGGACGAGGCCGCGCCGATCGGCTGCGCGATCCCCGCGCCGCCACCCGGTCTCGATCGCGCCGTCGTCGACACGCTCCGCCACCACGGCACCGGCCGCGCGACCGGACTCGACTCGCCCCGCGGCGTGGCCGCTCGCGCGGCGCTCGCGGGCGCCATCGGATCGGGCGACGCGGCCCGGCTCGTCGAGGCCGCGAGCGGGCTGCTCGGCCTCGGCGAGGGGCTCACGCCCGCCGGCGACGATTGCCTGGTGGGCGCGCTCGCGGTGCTGCACGCGATCGGGCACCCCGCGCTCGTCCGGCCACCCACCCCGGCCGCGGCCATCGCCCGCGCCGCCGCGGAGCGCACCACCGCCGTCGGCCGCGAGTTCGTGGTCCACGCCCTCGCCGGCCGCTTCTCGGAGCCGATGCTGACCCTCCTGCGCGCCCGCGCCCCGCTCGAGGCGGCCGAGGCGGCCAGACGCCTCGCCGGCCTCGGCGCCACCTCCGGGATGGACACGCTCGCCGGCCTGCGCCTGGCCTGCCTCGCCGCGGCCTAGTCATGGCGCAGGCAACCGTCGTCAAGCGCGGCGCCTACCACGATTCGGTGGCGCTCCTGCGGCTGGCGCGTGCCCTTCGCACGCGCCCGGGCGTCCGTGAAGCCGCGGTCGTGATGGGCACTCCCGCCAACCGCGATCTCCTGGCCGACGCCGGGCTCCTGACCGAGGAGGCGCGCGCCGCCAGCTCGAACGACCTGGTGGTGGTGATCGAGGCCGAGACCGCCGCCGGTGCCGCGGCCGCGGCGTCCGCCGCCGAGCCCCTGCTGGCGCGCGGCGGCCGGGACACCGCGCGCGGGGCCCGGTCACGGCCGCGCACGCTGGCCGGCGCGGCGCGCCGCACCCCCGACGCCAACCTGGCCCTGATCTCGGTGCCGGGGAGGTTTGCCGCCGCGGAGGCGCACACCGCGCTCACCGCCGGGCTCAACGTGATGCTGTTCAGCGACAACGTGAGCCTCCGCGACGAGATCGCGCTCAAGCATCGCGCGATCGACGGCGGCCTGCTCCTGATGGGCCCGGATTGCGGCACCGCGTACGTGGCGGGCGTGCCGCTCGGCTTCGCCAACGCGGTGCCACGAGGCGACGTGGGCATCGTGGCCGCCTCGGGCACGGGGCTCCAGCAGGTGGCCTGCCTGCTCGCCGCGCGCGGTCGCGGCGTCTCCCACGCCATCGGCGTGGGCGGTCGCGACATGAGCGCGGAGGTCGGCGGCCTGATGACGCTGGCCGGCCTCGATCTGGTCGGCGCCGACGCCGCGACCGCGCTGATCGTGGTGATCGGCAAGCCGCCGGCTCCCGAGGTCGGCGAGCGGATCCGGGCGAAGCTGGCCGCCATCGGCAAGCCGGCGGTGGCCTGCCTGCTCGGGCGCGACGCCGCGGTGGGCACCCGGGGCCCGGTCACGACGGTGGCCACGCTCGAGGATGCGGCGACGGCCACCGACGCGCGACTCGCCGGTACCCCGTGGCAGCCGCGCCCCTTCACGCTCGCCGGCGTCGATGCCCGCATCGCGGTGGCCCGCCGCGGCCTGACCCCGGCGCAGTCGAAGGTGCTCGGCCTCTATGCGGGCGGCACGCTCGCCCACGAGAGCCGGCTGATCCTGGAGTCGCTGCTGGGGCCGGTGGGCTCGAACCTCGCATCCTCCTCCGCCGGGGGCGAGCCGGACGGTGACCGGGAACACCAGATCCTCGACCTCGGCGCCGACGAGTTCACGGTCGGCCGCGCTCACCCCATGCTCGACCCGACGGTCCGCGTCGAGCGGATCGCCCGCGCCGCCGGGCGCCCGGACCTGGCGGTCCTGCTGCTCGACGTGGTGCTCGGCCACGGAGCCGCCGACGATCCCGCCGGCGACGTCGCGCCCGCCATCGAGGCGGCCCGCTCCACCGCCCGCGCGCACCGCCGCGAGCTGGCGGTGGTCGCCTCCGTGGTCGGCACCGCGGCGGATCCCCAGGGCCTCGCGGCGCAGACCGCGCGCCTCGAGGCCGCCGGCGCCTGGGTGCTGCCGTCCAACGCGCAGGCGGCCCGCGCCGCGGCGGCGATCGCCGGACCCGAAGCGGTGCGGGCGACGCTGCGGACCGGAGGCACCGCGTGACCACCCCGCCGGATCCGTCCCGCGCGCTGCTGCAGGAGGGACCCCGCGTGATCAACGTGGGGCTCGAGAGCTTCGCGGCCGACCTCGAGGCCCGTGGCGTGCCCGTGGTGCACGTGGGCTGGCGACCACCGGCCGGAAGCGACGAGACGAGCGCGCGGCACCTCGCCACCCTTCAGGACGGAGCGACGGCCGCGGCCATCGACGCGGCGAACGCGTCGGTGCTCGGCATCATCACCGCCGCGCACCCGGTGCTGGTCGACTGCCGGCCGGCCCGCGAGGCCATGGGGCTCGAGGAGCGCGTGGTGCTGCACGCGGGACCGCCGCTCCAGTGGAATCGCGCCTGCCCCACCATGCAGGCGGCGGTGCTGTGCGCGATCCGCTACGAGGGGTGGGCCGCGGACGACGCGGCCGCGCGAGACCTCGTCGAGCGCCGCGCGGTCACGCTGGCGCCCTGCCACAGCCGCGGCGCGGTCGGCCCGATGACCGGACTCATCACCGCGTCGATGCCGGTCTTCGTGGTGGAGAACCGCGCCGGGAGCAACCGGGCCTACGCCACCATCAACGAGGGCCTCGGCGCGGTGCTGCGCTTCGGAGCCAACGACGAGCGGGTGATCCACCGGCTCCAGTGGCTCGCCGCCGAGGCCGGCCCCACCCTGGGCGCCGCTCTGCGCTCCGGCGAGGGCGTCGACCTGCGGGCGATGATGGGGCAGGCTCTCCGCATGGGCGACGAGATGCACCAGCGCAACATCGCCGCCTCCGCCCTCCTCGTCCGCCGCCTGATGCCGGCCCTCGCGCGCGCCGGCGGCGACACCGAGGTCCTCGCGCGGCTCGCCGAGTTCATCGGCGGCAACGATCAGTTCTTCCTCAACCTGGCCATGGCCGCGGGCAAGGCGTCGACCGATCCGGCGCTGGACCATCCCGGCTCCACCCTGGTCGTCACGATGGCGCGCAACGGCACCGACTTCGGGATCCGGGTGGCGGGCCTCGGCGACCGCTGGCTCACCGCCCCGGTCAATACTCCCAACGGTCTCTACTTCGCGGGGTATGGGCCGGAGGACGCCAATCCCGACATCGGCGACAGCGCGATCGTGGAGACCATCGGCCTCGGCGGCCTCGCGATGGCCGCCGCGCCCGCGGTGGCCGGGTTCGTGGGCGCGGGTGGGCTCCAGGAGGCGATCGCGATCACCGAGGAGATGGCCGAGATCACGGTCGGCGAGCACCCCCACCTCCGCATCCCCAACCTGGACGATCGCGGCACGCCGGTCGGCATCGACGTCCGCCGCGTGGTCGAGACCGGCATCGCGCCCCTGATCAACACCGGCATCGCGGGCCGCCGGCCGGGCGTGGGCCAGATCGGGGCCGGCACCGTGCGGGCGCCGCTCGCCTGCTTCGAGCAGGCCCTCGCCGCGCTGGCCACCACGATTGGCGGCCGCGCGTGAGCGCACCGCTCGACCTGCTGCTGCGCGACTGCCGGCTGCCCGACGGGCGCCTCGTCGACATCGGCTGCCTCGGCGGCCGCATCGAGGCGATGGGCGCCCTTGGGGGCGTCCCCGCGGCCCGGACCATCGCGTGCGACGGCCACGCGGTCACGCCCGGGCTGGTCGACGCCCACATCCATCTCGACAAGGCGCTGCTGGACGATCGGGCACCGAGCCGCGAGGGCTCGCTCGCCGAGGCCCTGCGCGTGACCGGCGAGGCCAAGCGCGGCTTCACCCGCGAGGACATCTCGAGCCGGGCGCGCCGCGTGCTCGACATGGCGATCCGCCAGGGCACGACCGCCATGCGCAGCCACGCCGAGATCGATCCCGTCGTGGGCCTGAAGGGCTTCGAGGCCCTGTCCGCCCTGAAGCGCGAGTACGCGCCCGCGATCGACCTGCAGCTCTGCGCGTTCGCCCAGGAGGGCATCCTGAAGGTCCCGGGCACCGAGGCGCTCCTCCGTGAGGCGCTGCGCGCCGGAGCCGACCTGGTCGGCGGCGTTCCCTACGTGGACCCGGACCCGCGCCGACACGTCGACGTCGTCTTCGACCTGGCCGCGGAGTTCGGAGTGGACGTGGACTTCCACGCCGACTTCTTCGACGAGCCCAAGCACCTGCACGCGCGCTACATCGCGGAGCAGACGGTGCGCCGCGGCTGGCAGGGCCGCGTGGCCCTCGGCCACATGAGCGAGATGGCGGCGCTGCCGCCCGACGAGCAGGACGCGCTCGCCCGTCAGCTCGCCGAGGCCGGCGTCGCGGTGATCGTGCTGCCCGCCACCGACCTCTACCTGATGGGCCGGAAGGACGTGCGGTCGCCCCGCCGCGGCCTGGCCCCGATCAAGAGGCTGCTCGCGGCCGGCGTCACCGTCGCGGCGGCCACCAACAACGTGCGCAACGCGTTCACGCCGCTCGGCACCGCGGGCTTGCCGCTCATGGGCTACCTGGTCGCGATCGCGGCCCACATGGGCGCGGAGCCCGAGCTGGCGCAGGTGCTCGACATGCTGACCACGCACCCGGCGCGGAT